>JACCDU010101293.1_pt1 | contig 44787 bp, 43 predicted proteins | sample 7446081 | NCBI WGS metagenome assembly JACCDU01 (sample SAMN15323447, study PRJNA562643) | freshwater metagenome | isolation source: river surface water | place: USA:Blue River Watershed | collected 2017-08-17
TGATTCTCTTGCGGATCCATATAAACATCTAAACCTGCGCTCCGTGTCTTGGGGGCGTCGTAGACGAGGGTTCTGAGTTTAGATGGTGCAATGAGAGTATCAACAGATCCTAAGAATTCGCATTCAAACTCAACTTTGAACTGCTGTTCTGAAGTGTTTGCAATGGTTTGTTTTTTCCATTCTTCATCTCTGCCAGGAACTTCACTCCAATGAACATCTGTAAATACATATTCATTTTTACCTTTTTCCGCATCGTGCCACATTCGGTAGAAATGATTCATACCATGAGGCGTGGAAACTATGATAACTTTAGTTTGCTTACCTGAAGTAATAGTAGGATAAACAGATGCGAAAAATGAATCTGCAATATGATTTGGAACGAATGCAAATTCGTCCAAAAATAAAATATTAAATGACATTCCTCGAACAGCAGAAGCAGATGTTGATGCTGCTAAAATCTTTGATCCATTTTCAAGTTCTAAAGAACCTTTATTCCAAGAAATAATGCCTTGTTGCATCCACTTGGGAAGATTCTCATATGCAGTCTGAAGACGGTCTAAAAGTTCTCTAGCAGTTGCTGCTTTGTTCGCAAGAATACCAATATTTACATTATCATTAAAAACTGCATAATGTAATAAAAAAGACACCACAGTTGTAGACTTGCCAGTTTGTCGTGGCATCTTACAAATATTAAATCTATGATTATGAAAGTTATTAATTAACTTTTCTTGGAAATGATATGGTTTAAAATTTTGTAGTCCATGATCAAGAGTTACAATTTTTACATAGTTATTCGCAAAGTAAACTGGATCATCTTTACACTTAACAAATTCAATAATTTGATCTTGCGTAAATTCGATTGGTGTATTTGCTTTTTTTAAAAGCGGATTGCCAAGATAAACATCATTTGACATAATGAATTAACCTCTACTTTTTAAGTATAAATTAGCACTTCCAACGTCTCCTCGCTGCTAATCCTCTTTCTCCTTTCCAACTTCTACTCCGAGAGCAAAATGCTCTACGACGCTTTGCTGCTGCACTTCCTGGTTCTACATCTCCAGTTACTGGTGCTTGCAAATTTGATCCCGTAGCACGATTATATTTGTCCCTTCCTTTTTTAGTAAGGCCCCCACCTCTACTTACAGGAAGTTTTTCTCCTCTACCTACAGACAGGGATGGTCCTTCTTCTTCCAACTCAACCTCTTCACCCATAGTTTTTACATAATTTTTACTTGGTCCAGGTTTTGCTGAACTTCCCCCCTGAGGTCCACACATTTGAACGAGTGGTTGTCCTGGTTGAATTTCGGAAACTGAATGATAAATTGCAACAGATCCTGGATAAACTTTTTGAAGTTCATCATTTATTTCCTTTCTTGATGGAGTTTTAACCTGAGGGAAAAACATCTTCATAGAATAATATTTTCCTCTCCAAGAAAGAGTTACTGCAATAACATTTCCAGTTTGTGCTTGAAGTCTTGTTGCCTCACTTACTTGAGACTTAAATCCTCTAATTGGTTCTGGTTTGATGATATCGACCACTTCGGCAAAAGTATTTCCATCAGCATCTTCAATAGTCACATTTTCTGCTTTTACGCAAGATCCTTTTGAAAACTCTTTTGTTCCTTTTTTTCTTTTATAATTAGGCCAACATTTTTCATCTAATATTTCCCTTGTAATTTTATCGACTAAAGTTTCTTCAAATTTGGGTAAAGTAACCCCAACAACTTTCTTTGCTTTTTGTGGCAATTGTGCTTGTTGTGAGGTTGTCATCTTATCAATTTTTTTTGCTGCAGATGACATTTTAGTTTCTTTATGTTTTTTTGGATCTATCTCAAACCCAAAAGATTCTTCCATTTCTCCACTTGCAATGTAATCAGCTGCAGTATCAATATAATCTGCTGCTTTAGTAATTTTTGATTGAACCCATGCTTCTAAGTCACCCTCGCCTCTAGCAACTTTTGATTTAATCCTTTTTACTGCATCTTCAATAGTTTTGAGTTCTGATCTTGCCATTGAATATTCTTCATCTTTTACAGAAACTTTGTCCCATGCTTTTTCGCCATAAGAACACTCAGATCTTGTTTCTCTCTTGTCACATAAAGGACAGTATCTTTCTTCTTCGTGCATGGTTTCCTCCGATTTAGTTCCCCAGTTGTCTGCACCAACCCTACGACATTTTACAAGTGCTCCAGATGCATATGCACTTGGCCAAACAGAATATCTAGATTTTACCTTATGGTAACAAGCGTCTTTTTTGCCTTCCTTTTTCTTTTCTTGTAAATCCATTTCTTCAGTTCTGACGTTAGTTGGTTTTGCTGCACCCGTTTTTTCTGGCTGATTGGGGTCTTTTCTATTTTTTCTTCTAAATGCTGCTTCCTCTTCCTCATCGGATAGGTTTGCTGCCATCTTAGAACTTCCGCATTTTGGTGTGGATTTCTGACCTGGTTGACGAGCGCATGGAGCACCAGCAAAGGGTCCACCAATTTGTCTCCAACCTGGAACTTTTCTTCCTGTTTTGGGGTCAGTTCCACTCGATTTTCTATACCAATCCCCAAGATCTTCATCACCAGATGCTGTTTCTTCTTTCACGTCTTTAAATTTTTTATGATGCTTTTTAGCATCTGCCTCCATCTTTTTCAAACGAGTGTAATAATCTGGAATCTCATCTAAGTGTTGAAGAGCAATATTACGAGCAAGTTCATGATCTTTTGTGTGTTCATGTTCGATAGGTTCGCCCATATCAAGCTGCTTTTGTATAAAAGAAACATCAAGACGATGCTTCTTTGCAATTTGCTCAACTGTTTTATGTCTCTTGAATTTGGGCATCACTCAACTGGTTTTGATTTAGTCTTCTCACCTTTTGCTCTTTTTCTTCTCCCCGCACAATGTGCCCGTTGAGAAAATCCTTTTGGATCTGAGCAGTCAATACTCTTTTTATATTTATTACTCCAATCTTCTTGAAACTGTTTAAATGTTTTCATGATTTAATTGTAGTAATAATAACTTTAAATATTGTTGTGTTTGAAGAATTTGGATATGCCAGGAGTCTTAGAAATCTAGAATCAATATTAATTTCGCCGACAAGAGATTTAAACTCATCGTCCTTTTCCTTTTTTGCTTTGCCAATTAACGAAAAGAATTCTTGGAGTTCTGAGTTCATTGTTTGTCTAGTTCATTGTTTTTTAAAAGTTTAGCCAATTCTGCGGTAGACCCAACAAACAAAGCATTATTGACAGTTGTGGGACTCTTGCCAACTTTTTCCTCTTCTATATCCTTTAGTTTCTTCTGCAAATCCATCAATTTATCAGTTGCATCTGCAACATTTTTAATCAGTTGTCCTGCAACTTCATATGCTCTAGGCATCTCACTTTCTTGAGCTAGTTCTAAAATTCCATTAATTGCTTCTTGTCCTTTTTCTATAATTGAATAAAGATTTCCTCTTGTATACTCATAATCTTTTTTAACATCATCTGCAACAGAAGATATCTTTTCAATTTCGGTAGAAATTTTTTCGGTTTCTACGGGAACTATTTCCGCATCAACATTGAAAGTTTTATTAATCTCGTCAAATTTCTTTGTCATTTTCATAAGATATTCTCGCTAAATCCAAAGTCATCTCCAGTTTTAATCAAAGCATTATCCTCAGCAGTTATTCTATAAACTGCAGATCCTAAAACATGGGAAGATGCTTTTGTATTGTCTGCACCTCTTGTAACAGTAAGTACATTATCTGCTTTTTTATCAACATACATTTCTTCTTCATCTATATAAATGTAAGTATTGACTGCAATAGATGAAGCATCATTAACTTCAACAAGAGTATCTATATTAGATATATTCTTGGATAGATTTGTAGTAATATTGCCGGTATAATTTTTAGTAGCTCTTGGTTCTATTGAGTAGACAACTTCTCTTGTTGGAGTTGAAGTAGAATCTCCAGAAATAAGTCCAATAGAAACTTTTTTGATAATATCGGTAGAAACAGAAGAAGATGGACCAAAAAGATATGTTTTTGCAGTAAATCTTAACGTATAAATCAAAGACCTTCTTTGTGAAAAATCACCTTCATAATCATCGCTCATAGATATGCTGTTTAAAATAACTGGTACATCTCTCTTTTCGCCTATTTCTGTGATTAAATCAATTGTAATATTATATGCTGGTTGAAAATATGGTAAGATTTGTTCGATGATTTGAAGCATATCATCATTCAACTTTGTGAATATGCTTAGTTCAAAATCAAGATTGTATGGTACCGGAAGATATGTTTTTCTTTGTTGAGTTCCATCAGAAACAGATGGAGATAGAAATGTTTGAACTGTTGAAGATTTTCTAGAACCATCATAAGATATGCCAACCAGTTCAAAAGACATTCTTGGTAATGTTATTTGAACTGGTTTATTTAAATCTGGGGATTGTTCTAATCTAGCTAGAAATTTTTGAGTTGGACCATACGCCAAAGGAACTTTTATTACACTAACATTAGAACCAGAACTGTCTTTATGCTTTATAGTAATATCATTAAATAAAGATCCAAAAGACACAATTGTCTTTCTAAAAATTTCGTTGTAGAAATATTCAAACATTTTATTATTTAAATTTTATATAATATTTATTTAAGTCACAATGTGCCAAAAGGATTTGATTCGCTAAAATCAATAACTTTATCTGCCTCTTCCTCTATAACGTCATTTTGAGAATAAGGATCAACTAAATTATCTGATTTTAGTGTTCTTAATTTGTATGATGCTCCGCTTGTAGATCCCGTAATAGTTTCTCCTGACGCAAAAGATCCACTGACAATAAAAACTTCAAGTTTATTATTATCTGAATCCCAAGAATTTACTCTTGCAGTTGTTCCAGAAACTGATCCTGTCACAATTTCATTGTACTTAAATGATCCGGATCCACTTGAACCTGGACTTGCTATGGTAATAGTTGGTGCTGTCGTATATCCTATACCCGCGTCTCTTAGTCTTATTTGAGTAATTGTGCCCGCAGCACTAACTACAGCATAACCAACTGCAGTAGTTCCTATCCCTGGACCACTAAACGTTACTGTTGGTGATGCTGAATAACCAGAACCGCCGTTTGTTATTGTAACTATTCCAACAATACCATCACCTATTATTGCTGTTGCCGCAACACCACTTCCACCACCTCCAATAAAAGCAATAGCGGGAGCAACTGTATAACCGTAACCAGAATTAACTACTTCAACGCCTTGAACTTTTAATGATGATGTTCCATTACAATCAATCAAGTTGTCGATCATCGTTGCAACACCAACTGCAGTATATCCGCCAGATGGAGCAGAAGAAATTGCCACCTTCGGTGCTGTATTAAATCCACCTCCTCTATTAGATACTCTAATGAATCTAACACCACCATTTACAATATTTGTAAATGCTGTTGCGGTAATTGCTGTTCCGACTACAGTTAATGTTTGAATATAACCTTGATTTTGAATATTATCGTCTATTTCTTCAATACTAGTATCAACAACCTCATCTTCATATCTGAAGAGTTCGCATCGTAATTCATAAACATAATTTTTTTGAAGTTGATAGAATGGTTGTTCGTGCTCTACATATTTGATCTCAAATAACCTATCTCCCAATGGGAAATAAATTAAATCTCCCTCTTTAGGTCTTGTAGATAATTTTATATCAGTTAAGTTTTTTATAAGAGGGCTGATATAAGTTTCAAATCTCTCTCTAGAAATTATTAAAGTTAAATCATCAAGATCCTGAATACCAAATTTTGATAAAATAGTTCCTGTTCCACCATATCCATCATAACTGTTGACATATGCTTCTAAAGGATAAGCATTGTCAAATCTTGATTGTATAACCTCTTTTATTACAGTCTTTTCTGTAATATACTTTCTTGGAATATAATATATTTCAACACCATACATTCTGATCTGTTCGTTTATCAGATCTTGTATTAGACCTTGTTCTGAAGAAGAACCTTGTAGAAAGAATGGATTTAACATTTTATCCGATCATATCTAGAGGTGGAAGTTCATAAGTATTAGACATTTTTTCCATCAAAATATCAATTTCTTTCTGCGCGTCATCATACATTTGTCTTCCATTCAGCTCAACTCCGCCTGGAAGTTTTACGCCAGTAAACTTCATCATATTTTGCCCCCACTGCCTCTTAATTAATGAGGTTAGATACGGTTTAATGAAAGAATCATTCCAAACCCTTGAATAATCATTTGGGTCCAATGTTGAATAGCAGTCAATAATAAAGTAATTATTTTCGCTAACAGTTCCCCAATCGATGTCTAGATATAACCTATCTTGTCTTTTGTTGAAACGAATTTGTTTCTGAGTATTTAATAGAAAATCTAAGTCTTCCAAATATGTTTTAACCATAGCGTAACTTAGAAGTTCCGTTGTTCCCCAATAATAAACATCATTTAGAAATAACTGATATTTCACACTAAACATATTGTGAGTAATTGTGTTTGAGCTATCAAAACTAAAAACTTTGTTAATTCCAATTACATTTGGAGGAACTTGTAAATAATTACTATTTTCGTTGTAAGTAAAAGTTACTGCAGTACCTACGATATTTGTATTGACAGTTGTTGTTACGATGCCAACATTACTGGTTGCATCAAGTCCCTTTGCTCTTCCCCGAGCAATATCTGCTGCCGTTATCTTATACTTATAAAATGTTGGATAAACGCCATCAAAATGTCTTTCTTGGAAAAACTGAACTGCGTCATCTACAAGATCTTCAATCTGCTCATCTGCAACATTAATTTCCAAAACTGGCGCTCCCAGTTTTCTTTTGCAGTAATCTATTAACTCTTGTCTAGTAGATGGTTGCGCCATTTATTGATACCTCTCAGAATATTTATGGTGCGGAGGAAATTCCAGGTTTTACTAAAATATTTCCTTCAACAATTCTATATACAGTAGAACCTGAACTCACAAGAACATCATAAACATATCTTCCTTCTTTTAAAGACCTTGTTTGGGTTGATCCTAAAGATATATTAAATTTTCCACCTGCAGCACTAGTAAATCCAACATTAAATGTTTCTGCAGCATATGAACTAGAACCAATAGAAACACTTTTTGCTATTTGAGATGATCCCGTCCATCCAGAGAAATTAAAAGCAGAATTTGATGTATTCACTACTGCAAAGTTTGCAGTAAATGTGGCACCAGTGTTAATAGTTAAATTGACAAAACTTGGAGTTCCTGAAGTTACATCAAAAGTTATTCTTTTATCTGCCATTTAAAACACCTAAATTTGAAATTACTTCTTGTTGTTTTAAGTATAATTTATAATAACATTTTGCAATATTTTTTAATTGGACGATATCATCTATACTATCTATCTCTGATGAAACTTTAAAGTATTCAAAACTTTTGCTTAAATTGTCAAGTTCTATATTATTTGGGTCCATCAATTAAACTCCTGAGTAAAGATTTGATTTCATTTAAATCTTCTTTCATGTTAACAAAATCTTTCTCAAGATTCTGTAATTTTTGATTTTCTTTTTCTTTTATTCTTTTTTGCATAATATAGTTATTGTAATCTGTCATGTTTGTGTTAATAATTGCTTTAGTTTCTTCATCTCTAATTAAATTGGAGTGACCGTTAACTTTAGAATATTTCATAATTTATTATGCCAATGCTATAATTCTCAAATCTTTATATCTTGGTGGATATGCTTGATTTGTTGAGGTTCCAACAAGCTTGATGCCAAAATATCTAAATGCTGGCAGATTATCGATAGTGAATTCATACTCCCTAAAGTCAAGAACATCACTATCAAATCCAATTAAATCAGTTTTAGAAACCATTTTGTCTGGCAATCCATTACTATCAGACAAACTTATTATATCTCCACTGGAAGTTAAATTGGTATATCCTGGGAAAGGATAGTAGATTAAATCTGAATTAGGGTCATCAGTTATTGCGTATAAACACCTAATATCACTATAAGTGTTAATATATGCACTTAGTATTACTTTTATAGATGATGCTGGGGTTTCTAATGAAATTGGCTTTGTTGCATAGACAAAAGATGAGGGATCATCTTTTAAAGTTGATACTCTATCATCAGTGGCATAATTAGATATTGCATTATTTACTCTGTTGGAAGTGAAAATCATTCCAACTCTATCCAAGTCAATTACTGGAGATACGTATGCATTTGTTGTTGAAAGATTTAAGTTTAAAGTAAGAGATTTGTTGGCAGGCAAATTCGTTGTTTTTGAATTTTCATTTACCTTTGATGCAACAACTCTTGGGGTACTTAAATAATTTGTAGCATTTAAGTTGATCTGTTCGAATCCCTGGTCGATAAATGGAATTTCATTTCCATCAACGCTGCTTCCACTAACAGTTCTTAGTGCCGCATTGATATTAGTTCCTCTCAAAGACATTGTTTGTACTACTGGTTTAACAATTTCAAAAGGTATATTCTGGGTTGCATTTATTTCCGAACCGCCAGTTGATTTTGTTTGATTTATGAATAACTTTGGATATCCAGTCGATAGAGTCCTATTTGTCATTGTAGAACTTTGATCACTCATATCTAACTTAACATGATAATAATCAAGATCATATGGTTCCGAAACAGTTGCGTCTGCTAAATTATGCGTCCTATTAATACGACGTAGAGAAACAGAGGCAAGTTCATATTTGTATACTAATGTCCCTGCACTATAACTAAATGACTTTGTTTGATCGATAGATCTGGTTATACCAGTTAAAAGAGGTGGTGATACTGAAGTATTTACTCCAGTATAAGAAATAATTTCATTGTCAATTCTAATGTATCCTGGATTTGTAGATGCAACAGAAACATTCTCAAAAGTATCAAAGTTAGCGATAGAAATACTTTCTACGGGAATACTGTCAGTTGAAGTTGATGAATAATTACTAAAAAGTTTAGTTGGTTTCAAATCGGATATTGCATTACTTATTGTTACCAAATTCTGGGAAGAATTCATTCCATGATTTTTGTGGTAAACCTTGATATGCAATCCATCAGATATTGTTTCTATTCCTCCAATAGGAATGATAACATTTCCGCCAGTGCCATTTAAATCTGTAGAAACTCCTGCATTATTCACATATCTTACAGTGTTTCCGACACCAGTAATATATTCTCCTTGAACTTGATCTATAATTAGTTGATTTACTCCAGAAACTTCTGAAACAGACAGTCTTAAGTTTCTACCAAGATTTTGTGCACCGATCGTTGATATTCCCAATACGTCTCCTGTGGAGTATCCAGTTCCACCATTTGAGATTGTTGCAGCTACTGCAACTCCATTTGTTATAGTAATATTTGCTCTTGCATCTCTACCATCTCCAGTTATTGTATTCAGTACAACATTATTAAATACAAAAGATCCTGAAGAAGGCGTATATCCAATTCCCGCATTAATAATTCCTAGAGTTCCGAATGCAGATCCCGCATATCCAACAAAATTGCCTGTAGCATTGCTATTTTGTTGGATGATTGTATTTCCCAAAGTGGGAAGATTTGATGTTGCAATTGTAGTTCCAATTCCAACTTTAACTTTTTTAGAAGTTACCTCTAAGGAGTCTCTTACTAATGTAGCTACTTGATTGTTACCCAGACTTAAATTTGGATTATAAAAGTTTATATTTCCACTTCCTACAAAGTTTGCTCTGTTTAACTTAAATTTTAAATCTTCAAATTGGCTCGGAGTCCAGGTAGATCCATTTTGCGACTTAAATAATGAACCACTTAATGGTTGTTTAGAAACTAAAACTTGCTCTTGCTCTGCGAGAGCAGTAGTACTGACATCAATCTCAGTTAATCTTGAAATCCATACGTTATAAACGCTAGAGTTTGATAAAATTGCTAATGCATGAAACTGTTTTCCTGCAAGATAGACTGGAGATTCAAAAGTAACTCTAGTTGGTAAAGATGCATCTTCGGAAATTTGAATATCCTTTGGGTCAATTACCACTTCACTAAATGGATAAACCTCACTAGTTGGAAGACCCAATTGCATGGGTCTTAACTGAATAGTTACTGGAAGTTCTGGATCTCTTGAATAAAAATATAAATCAACGGAAGTGGCAAAAATGCCACTTTCCGGTTCAACATAAAAAGATTGAGCCAAAGGATCTATTATTTTCATTTTATTTTTTTACCTTTCTGATTGGATCCAATATCATATATTTATTAATAACGTTTTATCTTCTATTTTTATTTGTATTTTTCTTGCCTTTACCTGCAGGAACATTATTTATTGTCGTTGGAGTAATTGATAGCAATCCTCCTGGTCCTCTTGTTTTTTGTGGTTTAATAATTTTATCTTGTTCTAATTGTTTTCTAACAGCACCAGCAGCACCAGGAGCACCTTTTAATGGCAATTCATTTTTCTGCTTTTTAGTTGTTTTAAAATTAATCGCTTGTTGCTGTAAAGAAGTTGATTTGTCGGTAGTGGTTGGTTTTATACCACAATTTTTAAATGCTTTATTTGCTGCTTTTTTGCCACTCTTGTCTGCAATTTGAGCCCAAGTTTTGCCCTTAACAGTTTGTAGAGGAATAGAGAATGCTGTTGTTTCTCCTGCGTAAATGTTACTTTGATATCTGTATGACCCAATAGTTGTTGATGTATTAAGATATTCCATTCCCGGTTTACAAGACCCTCCTCCTGCAGCGGTTTCATTTTTAGTAGGCAATGGTTCAACACTTCCAGTTGGTGTAATTGGTCCACTAGTCTCGGTTGGTCCAGTTGGTCCAGTTGGTCCAACTGGACCAACTGGAGTGTCCTGAACTGGAGGATATGAAGATGGAGCTGGTTCTTGCTCGTAATCAACTTGCGTTGGTGGATCTGCGGGCACAACCGGTGGAGCTGGTGGTACATAAGGAGGTAGTGTATTGCCAACAATAGTAGTAGCAACCACTGCTGTTGGCCCAGTGAGACTCTCAGTTCTACTTTCTGTAACTGTTTGAGTTTCTGTTCTTACTGTTCTGACAGAAAGAATATTTTCTTGAACTCTATTAATCTTACCTTCCGAATAGAATTTCTCTTCTGCACTCGTTGTAGTCGAATCGATAAGTGAGTTTGAAGGGCTATTGGTGATCCTAAACAATTTAGAACCTGTTTCAAATCTTGGATTTCCAAAAACATTTGGATTTGGAATATAAAAAGATCCAATTAAGACACCAATAGTATCTGTAATCAATCTGATATTAGAAACCACTGCTTCAGCGCCACTTGTTAAACCTCTTAGTTTCATTCCTGTTTGGACGTAACCAAAGAAATCACCTTGTGCTTGTTGAGAAAGACTAAATGTATCTACGTTTAGAATGGTCGAAGTTGAAGAATAAGTTTCTGGTATGGGTTGCGATGAGTTGTATGGGTTTGCAGTAAATACTTCAGTTGGTGCATTAAATGGACCATATTTGTGATTTGATGTTGCAACTCTAAACGTTATTTTGGGATCTGGTTTAACTGGCGCAACATTCAAGTTAGCAAATCCAGGTGCAGTAGAAAGTTCAATATTGCCTTCAATAGTCTCTCCGACTTGGAAAGTGCCTGAAGTCATTGTGATTTCAAGTAGTTTGGGAGTAACAAACTTATTAACATCAATCCCATTGAAGAAGGTATAAACCCTAGTAAATGGTTTTAATCTTCTAGAAACAAACTCAATGTTTCTAGATCTCATAAAGGAACTAATATCTGTACTTAGTACAGTATCACCTAACGAAACATTCTTCAACTCTTCTTTAGTGATTTTTCTAACACCAGATCTTGTGGTTGTTCCTGTTTTAGTTACCGTTTCCAAATCTTCCTTAATAATATAATATCCAACATTAACTGTTCGTGAATCTACCGCTGTTGTAGATCCAGTCCAAACAGTTTCCCAAGAACCCCAAGTTACTGGACCAAATCCACTTTGACTGTCTAGTTCTGAAGCAACAATTTGGGATTCTGATTGAATGTAGTTTGTGGCAACTTCTGTACTGTTTGCCGCCAGTCTCACTACATCAACCCAAATATCAGAAGATGGAGTGAGGTTAATAGTTCCGCCATAATAACCAACACGGTATGGGGCAACAGATTCAACTCTTGTTGCGTATGGTTGATTTATTTCTTCAACTTCATAATAATCTAGAGTAATAAGTCCACCAGTCTTTTTGACATTTGTGCCTATCAAATCGCTTACAAAGTTTGGATCTACATTTGTTGAAGTAACTCCCAATCCAATAAGAGAGTTTGAACCCAAAATTAGGTCAACTTCTGTTGTATATGGTGCAGGTCTTAATTCGGAATTAATGACATCAATACTATTTTTTACGATAGTTACTTTTTTCTGAGTCGAAGTTGTAGAAAAATCATCTACAAAGAATCCGGACTTAAATCTATTAAGACCGTTTACATCTCTAACAAATAGATTTGATGTGTCAGACTCTAAAAGTGATAGTGAAGTATAGTATTCTAGATTTTTAATTCTATTTTCAAGAGAATGAATGTCTTTCATTCTATATCTCTTGTGTTCTGCAAGATTTAAACTTGCATCATTGACATCACATAAGTATGCAGGTAGAGTAATAGTTGCAATATCAAGTGCATCATCAATATCAATTGGTGGTTGAGGATTATCTGCGGGTTCTCCTTTGTTTAGTTGGAAAACACCATCTTTAGTTAGATAAATCTTATCTATTCTTGGTAGATAATATGAGTAATCAAATAAGATGGATTCGTCAGATGCCAAAATACTGGAAGCAGAATTGCCACTTGAAGTAAATGATCTTGCATTAAACTCAAATGGAGATAATGAAGATGTGGTTACAGTAAAGTTAGAAACTCTTGGTCTAATGTCAATAATATCCGTATTTCTTATACCATTGACCGATTGAATATCGCAATAATCAAATTGATTATAAGAACTTGCGGTTGTTAAATCTCCACTATCTGATGAGGAGAAACTTGCTGATTCGAAAATTATTTTTAGTTTTCTTGTTGGTTCCTTTGCGGATGCCTTTCTAATAATTCTTGCATAATCATAAATTGTTTCTCTTTGTCCGTTATCAAAGATATAGTTAGAAATAATATTATTATCCCCACCATTAACTGCGGTAATGGTTGCGGTAATTCCGGATTCTTTGAAAGTTACAACTTCATTGACTTGGAATTTATTAGAATTCCTTGCAACGTAAGAAACTTGCAATGCATTTAGTCTCTCTGCATATACGCCGACTGCACCACTAAGTGATCCTACAAACTCTTCTCCAATCAATAAATCATCAGTTTTTGCTGTTGGTCCATTAATAGTTGTTAGAGTTAAACTTGGTAATTCTGCATCAGAAGTATCATTAGATTCGTAGATTCCATACAGTACCGTTACGTCTGGTTGCAGTAAACAGATTTCCTCATCTTGAACTCTGGTTCCATATGGATAAGTTCCATATGTCAAACCATCATTATTAGTTGTTGTTCCTGTTCCAGAATATTGATATTTTGATTTGTCAACTATTACTGATTGAATTCTATTTTTATTTTTTACTTTAGAATCAATATCAACTTTTCTTAGAGTTGCAATTAGTTTTCCAGTACCCGAGGAAGTTGACAATCCATTTATTGTTATTTCTCTTCCGCCACTAGAGAATACTAACTTATCAGAACTTAAACTTTCGGTAGTTCCGTTATCTGTAATGAGAACATATCTTTCTTCATCATATGGTAGGAATGTCTCATCAGATTCTGCAATTATAGTATTTGTGGAATTTGTAGATATAGTTACATTATATTGCTTTCTTACAGTTAATGCAGAATTAGTTAGATCTACCGATGCAATATTTCTTTTTGGTAGGGTAGTGTATAATGTATTATCTACAGATGATTGGAAGTTTGAGAATAGGATTCTAAAATCACTTGGATTGATAGTTGTTGTTGGTAAACCACCATCACAAACTCCAATTACTGTTGTAATTCCAGAGATGGTGATTGCACTTTGAGATACTGTTTCTATCTTTGCAAAAGTATTTGCAGATAATCCTGGATTTGAAAAAGCAACAATATTTCCTACAGTGGCAATTCCTGTAAAAATAAAGTCTGCTGAAGTTACTGTACTTATTCCGCCACCAGTTGCAGTAATTTGAACTTGACCAACATTTGCCAATGTTGACTGCTTAACATCTGCTGTAAAAGTGGAAGCACTACCAACTATGCCATAAAGAGATTTTACATCACTAGTTGAATATGCAGTTACTGCTGTAGAAACTCGTGTATTTTCTATGCCATCAAAAATAAATTTCTCACCAATTACAAAGGTTCCTTTAGTATTATATGCGGTAATAATTCCCGAATTTGATGCATTATATCTTAAGAAACCTACAGCTCCACTTGATTTTCCTTTGATATAAGTTGGAGTTGTTAATGTAATAGGTTCATTTAACGATATTTCTGTATATGTTTGAATATCATATAAGGCAATATCCCACTCATTTGCATTTGGGGTTGATGTATTATATGATCCTGATTCTAAAGCAAAATCATATACTCTAGCAAGACCAATTTCTTTTCCTGGAGAAGAAATAGAGTTAGATCCAACTCTAGAATTTCTCAAACTTAGAGAATATGAAGTTGAAATGCCTAACGCTGGAGATCCATAAACTCTATTAAGTGTATATGTTGGTCCAGTAACATAGTTTATGCTCTGATCTTCCAATAACTTTGTTGTTCTTGGTTTTTCAAAATCAAGATAAGTAGTCCCTACAACATCTATTTCATAACCACTTACAAAAGCTTTAAGTGGAGAAATTGTGTATGTAGCTAAATCATCCGATGCTTTATTGTTGTTGTATGTTAACTGATTTTCTTTAAAGACGCCACCATTTCCTTTTAAATCATCTAGAGTTTCTTTTACAGAAACGGATGGAGATTTTACATAATAGTTTCCAGACTCATCATATGTTCTTCTTGCTAGTTCTTTTTCAATTACATTATAGTCTGGATTATTAATTTGCCTTTGAAGAATACCATTTCTAACTTCTAATAATTGTACGAAGTTAGGAGTTGCTACTGGATTTGGATCATTAACTGGAATTTTAGTTAAAATTGCAACTATAGAAAGTCTATCTGCCCCAGGAGCTGCATAGTTAGAAAATCCCTGAGCATTATCATTTAAATCTATATTATCATCTGGAGTTTCTATTACCTCAAAAACATCTAATCCAACCCTATAACTTGGATTATTTGAATACTGGTCTAGAATTATTGTCTGCTCGTCTACAGTTACAAAATGACCTCTTAGATAATATACTCCTTCCGACAAACTAACCGCAGAACCAATTGAATTTGGGTTTGATGAAATTGTCGCAGCAAACCCCTCATTTGCTTGAATAATAGTATTTCTTTCTATATCTAATGTATTTTGCTCCGATACGCCACTTTCAACGAGCAAAACTTCATTTGAAGAAAATCCTTGATAACTATTTGAAGCTACATCAGAGTTTAAGAAGTTTACATAGATTGTATTATTGCCCCTTTCAGAATCTTCAGAGCTCAAAACACCTACAACTGAAGCCCTAACCCCACTGCTAGCACCTCTAATTGTCTTTCCAATTAGATATGGCAAATATGATAAAATATTAACTCCGAGATAGCTTTCTTGTAATTCTACCGCATAATAATTATCAATATAATTAATATTTCCGGGTATTACAACAGAACCTTCCTTGAAAAAGTGATCGCCAACTTGTTCAATTTGACTTTGAAGCATTGATTGGAGAGTTGTGAGCTCTCTTGCTTGAATCGGATAACCTGGTTTAAATAAGACGCGATAGTATTGGTCTTCCCTATCAAAGTCGTCAAAGTATGGGGATACATTTAGGTTAGTTTGCTGTGGCATAATTCTTTAGAACTGCAAAATGACTTTGATATCTTCTTTTTGATTTGATGATCTAGTTATTGAAGGTCTATTATCAACATATATTATGTTTCCAGAATATTTTTCTACTTCTGGATTTGACACTCCATTGACAAAGGTTTGCCCCAAATAATATCTTCTATTATTTATTGTGGTAGATACACCAGTAAAAGATGTATCAATACCCAATCCACTTATACCTGAGGCAGAAATAGTTATGGATCCTCCAGTATCTGGAGTGGCAGTAAATCGATTTAAATTAAACCCATACAGAGGAGTTGAATTTGTTGTTCCATCACTATTAAATCCAACTACTGTTCTATCTTGCCAGTATTTCAAAACTCCAGTATTTTTATCGTAAGATACGACTCTACCTATTGCAGTTGATCCAAGTCCAACTGTTTGAGTAATGTAAGAATCTGCTACAAAATTGGCAGTACTATATCCTGTTCCAACTAGTTTTAGTGCGGATAATGCACTTGCTTTATTTTTTACTAATGTAGAATCGGAATCATACGCTAAAGGATTTTCTACAATACCAACTCTTGCTATTTGATTACCTACAATAAAATCTGGATCTTCAGTATCATTTTCAATTCTTGAGTAAACTAATACTCTATATGCACCAAGTTCTCTGTAAATATCATATCCGTGCCCGTTTTGTGGAGGAATGATGACTTTAAATGAGGGGGTAGTTGTACCAGTTGGAACTCCACCTGCAACTAAATCCACCGTACCATAACTATATCCAGAACCTCCATTTGTGATGATGGCAGACTCTACTTTAGAATCACTATTAATAACAATCGTACATCTAGCTCCAACACCATCCCCATAAATTGGAACGTTGGTATAAACTCTGTTTGCAGTTCCTATGCCAACACCTCTACTTAAAACTTGAGCGATTTTAATTTGTCCGCTATTTAAAGCATTATTTCTAACTGAGGCATAATCAGAATTGGTTTCCCAATCTGAAGGAACTGGAATAAAATTGGTCGATTCGAATTTGACTAGTTCATTTGGTTTTATAGTGTAAAGATATTTCCATATGTAACCATCTTCGCTATCACCTGCTGCTCTTGGTTCTAAATCAGTAAATGTTGGCTCATCTAGAGAGGGGTTTCCCGTTGGATTCTCAGGATTAACTCCATTGTACAAACAAATGTAAACTCTATAATCACTGTTTACGACATAAAAGTTTGCAGAATACAAACTAGTCGAATTGGATGGAACAGATAAACTAGTTCTACTGATGTCATGTCTATACATGTCATAAACAGTTCCCGAAGTCCAAGTAATTTTTCTAACCACTTGTCTTACATCACCGCTTGTAATTTTTTTCAAAGCGATCATGGTATCCCAATAATCATTTTCCTGATCAAAATTATCTTTTGGTGCAGGCGGTAGTGAATCCCAGTTTGCATCATAATTTGATGCATTGGGTAATCCAACAAAAGTATAATAACTATTGGAACTTGAAGTCGCCGCCGCAACAAAGTTTTTAGCGTTTAATATTCTAAGTTGATCAGTTATAATCGCAGACATTTTTGTCGTTTTTTATCTATTTATAGTTATTATTTAAACGGTTGTGGAATAACCAACATATCTCAGAGGATTAATTCTTTGAATTACTGCGCCAGTAGACAATCCAGAAATACCATTAGTATTATAAGAATTGAAACTCAAAGGTTTCTTTCTGGTTGGAGTGTTTATCTTACCCCAACTAAATTGTCCGTAGAAACTACTGTAACCCATTCCAGCTAATCCATTATAATTTGAGACCTTAACAATAACTCTTGAAACATTAGTTAATCCAACTCCTGGAACACTTGTTTGTGCTATAGAAACTGAAGCAACTTTATATACGTTATCAAGACAAGTTGTTCCAACACCAACAATTGAATTGGTAGAATCTAGTGAAGTTATTCCAAAACCAATATTGGAATTAAATACGCTAAAGTAATAATCAGTTTTTATTCCGCTAATTCCAGTTGTTGCAACCCCAACAGTAATATTAGTATTTCTTAAATAAGAATCTGTTGGAATAAACAAATCAAATATAATTCCAGTTGTTGCAACTCCAACTGAAGTCGTAGAAACTCCGACAATTATTCCAAAGTCTCCTTCATATGAAACATCTTCAATTCTTTCTGATTTAAGAGATGGATATTGAATCAGAACTTGTGGGGGAGTTTTGGTTGTATATCCAAATCCTGGAGATGTAATCGTCAGAGAAGTTACAATTCCTGAGGTTATGGATGCTGTTGCAGTAGAAGTTGATCCAACACCTACGGGAGTTCCAATAACAACTATTGGATTAGTTGTAAATCCTGATCCACCATTAATAAGACTCAATAAGGAAATAGTTCCTGCTGTAGAAACTACTGCAGTTGCCGAGGCACCAACTATAACATCTTGAGATGTTATTAAAATTTTTGTTTTGAATGGAGTTGTTGAATTTTCTCTATTGTCATCAAAGAAAATCTTTACGCTTTCAACAAAAATTTCAGTAGATGCAGTTCCTACATTGTTAATTATGTTAGTTGTTGGTTGAATAAGAGGTTCATATATTTCTCTATTTTTTCCTATTTCTTGACCACTAATAATTTTATCTTCAGTTTGCCTACACCAGATCAAAGGCCTAGAAAGAGTTTCGTCAATTGACAATCCATATCCATTATATGGATTGGTTTGAATAATATCAGAAGAAACGATATCGGTAACAAGTCTTTCATCTTCTTTTTGTGATAAAATATCACTGTTTAATCTCACAGTATCTCCAGATTTGATAGTTTCTAAAACATCATTAAAGACAACATCTACCGATCCAGTTCCCTTATAGAATAATATCTTACAAGTATCCCCTTCTTTTGGTGGTTCTGAGAAAGTAAATGTACTTCCTCCAGTGAAAGTATATCCAGATCCGGGAACTTGTAAAATATCATTGATGAATATTAATAATATGGATTGTACGTCAATATTTGAACCAAATCTTGCTCGAATTGATGTTTGTACTCCATCTATTTTAATTGGGAAGTTTCTTCTTACGCCATTGAATAAGTTTTCGATTTTATCAATAACTTGGAAGTCCCCAACAGACCATCCTGAGAAAAGATCTGCAAATACTTGGTCGATAGTCAATTCAAATCTACTAAATGGTTTTGAAGAGTCTGTTGGAATTCCTGTCAATCCTCCAGTAGGAACGGTAAGAACTTCAGAAACTTTATATGCATAACCTAGGTTTCTAATTTCAAAATCAACTATACTAGATCCCTGCCCAACAACAATATTGACCGTAGACTGAGTTCCAATTCCAGAAGACCCTGGAGAGTAAATTAATGGAATATTATCATAACTACGTGGAGATTCAAATACGACAATTGGTGGATTTGACGACGTATAACCAGATCCTGGATTTGTGATGGTTATATTGTTCGAAATGCGCCCTGACGAAATAGTGGAGAAACCAATAAACTGATAATTTAGAATTCCATTGCTAGCAGTTTTTACACCAACATCGACTAATCCAACAGTTGGAGAGTTCAGACTTATTAATGCTGAAGTTCCGGAAATAATAGATTGACTTGAAGTACTTGCTGAACCAATCAAAATATAAGTGTTTCCAACGCCCACAATAGGAACATTTTGGAATATTGATCCTATTCCTATTGTATTTGAAGTTGAATATTGTAATTTGTTGAGAACTCCATTTTGGTTGTTTATTGGAATAATTGTGCTTCCTGAACTAATATTTGTAGAAGTTTCTGCAATTATTTCATAATTTTCATGACCTCTATAACCAGATCCAGAATATCCAACACTAATTGCAGAAATAGTACCTGCAACAGAAACTATTGAAGTTCCCCCTGCTGAAATTAATGGTTGATAACCAAATCCTTGAGTAGATGCTACTGAAACAATAACTCCTCCCCTAGGAACACTTGCATTATTAATATCATACGCAGTTGACGATATAGTTCCAGTAAATGCTAAGGTGGTTATACCCGCATTTTCTCTTAATTTATAATCTCCATTAATATTGATGGTTCCAAGTCTCTGTGGTTCTTGGAAAACATTGTTTATCAAGAGAACCATTCCGCCTGTGGAAATTCCAGTAATATTTGAATTATAAGATTTTAGAATAAATTCGGTGTTTATTCCAGTAAACTGTTCTGATAATCCATCAAAAATATAATTCTTACTATATGGTTCATTTATATCATCTTCTATTCCTGATCTCAGAAAGACTCTTCCTGCAAATGTAGAACGAGTAGTAATGCCAGTGTAATCCCTATCATCAGGTCTATTTGTTATAGTTCCAATTGGTGAATTTCCATATGGTGCTTCTACAAAGTGAATTGTGTTATTAATGATATTATAGTTACCAGTAATCTTAGTAACAGTTGACCCAATAGAGTGATTCTCTGCATTTGTTCCCATCCAACCTCGATCAACCAATAAAGCATTGGTTGATCCATAACCAACAGTATTTACCTTTACTATCTCATCGTTAATCTTCAGTAAATCGCCACCAAAAATAGAGGTTATTCCCGAAAGAGTTAAATCGACTACATTGAAGGCAACATTTTTCGCTAGAGTTGTAGTTGTTGATGTGGAGACAATAGGAGATTGAATAAAGTTGTCAATGGTTACCAAACATTTTGTATTTTGTTTTTTGGCAGTGAATGAGTGTGTTGTTCCTATTCCAACTGAGGTAATTGTAAGAGGTTCTGGAATTGCTTTTAGTGCCTTTTCCGCACTTGCTGCCAATCTAATATCAAGATCATTTACTTTAATTACGAATACTGATGAAGGCAATAAATCAGTTGATCCAATTCCAGTAATAGTTGTTGTTGCAATGCCAATAGGACTGCCATTACCTTGGCTATAAATAAGTTCTTCTCCAGTTACGTAAAAATGTTTTGGAATTCTTACTGAATTGTTTGTAACATTTACCGTTGTTGTATTTGAAGCATCAAATACTCTTTGGAAGATTGGTATTTGTCTATGTTTTAAATCAAATGATCTCTTAATAGAATTATAAGTCCCTTCAAATTCTCCATAAGATGTTTCTATGTTGGAATTTGTGAAATCATATGATTGTAAAGTATTTGCTGTACTAACAACTTTCATTGAATTTTGATAGATTTTAACCTCTGCCGAAATATTTGGATTGGGGGTAAATGTTAATGTTGTTCCTGTTATAGAACTAACACCGACTCCAAAAGTTCCTAGTCCGGAAGACGTTTCTACAACACCAAATTCAGATACATATGCTTCAGTTTCATCATCAACAACTACTAGTTCAGAAACTTGATATTGATTATTTGTACTGTCTTTAACAACTGCAATATAATAAGCCGATCCATATTCTTTAGAATATGTTGTTATTCCAATTTGAGTAGGTGTTGGCGACGAAGAAATAGATACGTATCCGGACCTTACTTCGCAATTGTCAAATGATAATGAGGAAGTACTAATTCCTACATTTGTACTAGCAACTGAAACTCTAAGTGTATTAATAACATAGGTAGTTCCCAATCCAACATTTGGCGTAAAATCTAAATTGACATTTGATCCAGAAATATAAGCGGTATAAGTTCCTATTCCTTCTCCGACATATCTGACTCTACTTGAGTTTGATAAGCGACCATATTCTAAAATACTTACATCAGTACCATCATTCAATAAAGTTATTTCATCAAACTGGAAATATGTACCGTTTGTAGAAGAGAACTGAACCAAGACTTTTGATGCCAAATAAGTAGATCCGATACCAACAATATTTGTCTGTGTGGTAGTTCCTGCGGGAACTGTTGCTGTCGATGATCTTACATCAATTAAACTACCAAAAGAAGTGCTTCCAATACCAGAAGAAGTATCTCTAATTCCGTACGATATTACACTAATATCATAGTTGCTATAAAGATAACTTAGTGGATAGAATTCTAATGTACCTTCAGACCCAAAAATAGAGAAATCAAATGACCCCAAATCAACACTAGTTTCTGATCTAGCATATTGATTCAAGTATCCTTCCAATCCATCATGCATTAAAGAAACAAGATAAATTTGTCTGAGACCAGTAAATCTCTTGTCTCTCACATAGGTTATATATTTCTTAGATCTAAAATCAGATAATCTAAATGAATCTACATTAGAATAATTTTGTTCTGATGGGACATTGGAGAATTGTTCGCTAATATCATCTATTGTAAGAACTCTGTTTCCTATTGATTGGAATTCATCCTGCAAAGAAATAGAATTTAAAATAATTTCTTTCGAATAATAATCAGAATCAATACTTAATGTTTTTTCCCTAGCAAGATCGAAATCATTAGTGCAGTTTAGATCAATTTCAGTTATTAAATCTGCTAATCCAGAAAAATCTCCATCATTTTGAGATGTTGATATTCCCACAAAAGCAGAATCAATTGATTCTATAACTAAATCACTAAATTTTTTAAATCCAGTAGTATGGTTAAGATTTCCTATCGATTCATTCCAAGTTTCATAATCAACTTTAGACTTTATTGAGTATGAGAAATTTTGGTAGTAATTATTATCAGAGGTAACTTGAAATTGGTTATTCAAAAATCCACTTTCAGAATTCCACCCCTTTTTCACAATTGACGATGCTCCAACGTTATATACTGCATCAAAATCGTCAACTGTACGAATCGAACCCTTTGCTTTTGAAGTTTCGCCTTGAATGATAGAATTCACTTCAAACGTGTCGCCCGAAGATAACTTCAATTCCTCTGTATATTCATTCCAATTTAATACAATTCCACTTGAAGATCCACTAACTGCCTTTTCGCCCTTAAAGAATTTGTATTTTTCTAAAACAGGATTGAATATTGGGAAATACTTTTCTGGTACAACAATAGCCGCAGAATTTTCCGAATCAAAGGTTCCGGGAGATTCTGAAGAGGATAGATAATTTGAAAGGTTATATACAATATTTGCCCCAGATCCCCCATATTGTGGATTCGCCGAGGTTAAAGTAAATAGAGCATAGTTATAATTTTTAGAACTATAACCTTTTGCGGTTGATGCTGTGCCAACATTAGCATTTTCAATTAAAACTTTATCTCCTACATTAAAGGGGAAAATTTGACCAAAGCTATAATTAACATCTAGTTCGACGGTTACATTTTTATTTGTACTATTGAATGTAATATTCTTAATAGGAATTCCATTGGAGTTGTTGATTGGAATTATTGTTGGTTTTGTGTTATAGATTCCTTCAGTATTTTTTACAATTTCCACAGTCTTGGAATTTATATCATACTTCAAATCAGCATCACTAACAACCTGATTTGTAAAAGAATCAATTACAACAAGATCTGGAGAAATGCTGTAATCAATTCCAACTGAAGAAACTCCAACACTCTTAAATATTGAAAGTGGATTTACTTTTAATATTTGGGGCAACTTGGAAGTTGGACGCAAAGTTACATCTGCAGGATAATCAAAACCAATATCATCTATTTCTACTCTATTAACTTTTCCTATAGAAACTGTAATTGGGTCTAAAATAGCACCACGTCCATTAGTAGAAAATACAGATGTTATACCGGGAGAAGTATTATAAAATCTTCCTGGAGATTTTATTTCAACAGATTTAATTTCTCCAGTTGTATTTTTGGAATCAGTGTAATATTGGAAATTTCCATCAGAACTTGTGTATGATGAACTTTCTGGATTATTCAGAATATTGAAAGTAAATGTTGTCTGTCCCACTCCAACTATGTTGTGGAATCCATAATATGAACTTTGTGATAAAATTAACCTGTTATTTGAGTTGACATTATCATCATCTACAATTATTTCTTTTTTAGAAACAAAATTATCGGTTAAGTCTACAGGGACTAAGTTATAATATAAATCAAAATCAAGGTTTTCTGTTGTTAAAGTAATGGAAGAAGTTGAAGTTACTCCTATTCTACCAGTCTTAATGACATCAAACTTCGTTGAATTTGTTGTTTTGCTAAATTCTTCAGTAAAATCTGAATTTGTATATAGTTTAAAATCAAATGCTGGATAAGAAAGAGATCCTTTAGTATATGATAATGAACTATCCGATAGATCAAATCTAATAGTTTGATTTGAAATAGCAAAAATTCTTGGATTAATTAAAGATAGTGTTCCTGAAGAAGCACTTGTAAAATCAATTATTTCTGGAATATCTTTAGTTGCATTATAATAACTTGATGCTAGTTTGATCGTGTCTTTATTAAATCTGACGATATAGTAGATGTCGTCATTTGTTAGTCCACCAATTGCAACAGTTGCATTGTAAATTACTTTTTCGCCAGTTGCATATTCATGATTTGGAATAGTAATAGTATTATTTGTAATACTAACATCAGATGCTGCAAAGGATTTTGGATTAATTACTAATCTTCTGTTCTTGTCATTATATTTTACAACAACAGTAGTTGTGATTCCAGGAAGAACATCCAGATAAACCAAATCATCCGGTTTTAATCCGTGAGTTGATGCAGTAGAAACTGTGACTGTATTCCTTACAAACTCTCCTGTTAAAACATTTGAATAATTGGTTTTGAAACTATGGTTGACTCCAGATCCAAGATTTGTAAAGAATAATGTAGAAGTCGTAATACTACTGTCAATTCCAACAAAAGATCCAGTAGACCCTAAACCAACTTTATTTGTAGAAATTCCAATCAAATCATCAGAAACTTTAGCAACATAAACTGATTGATTATCTGATAACTGAAAACTACTTACCCCATCATCAGAAACAAACAGTGGAGATCCACCATTACTCGTATAAGTCAACTCTTCTCCAGTTTCTAATTTATGTGATGGTAAGTAAATTGTCTTTGTTGGGACAAAGACAATTGTGATTCCTGCTCCTGGGTTTGAAAAATATAAAGTTGAACCTGCTCCAACACCTGTAGATGTTCCTAGGGAAACGGATTCTGATGGATTAAAATATATTTCTCTATTTAAGTTATAGTTTATATTTACACCTTTTGAGTTATCAAAAGTAAACTTCCTGGTCTTTTCATATAAAACTGTAGAAGCAGTGTGTGCGGATCCTGAAGTAGATTCATAAGATCTCAAAACCTTTACTCTAGAAGATAATTTGTCAATGGATAAAATCTTTACTTTTTCATTTTCAATGTGGTAAACGTCATTTTCTCTTATATTTGGAAACTCTAAAGATCCACTTACATTAAAATAAGTAATGATTCCAGTGGCAGTTGAGTTACCGACAGGTCCAGAAAGAGCAAGTGTGTCGGACCTAACACCGACTTGGAAAAACTCATTGAAAGAACTTACTGAAGTATTAAGTCCAGAAATCGATATAATATCTTTATTTACGAGACTGTGTGGATTAGAGCAGAATCCAATAAACTTCCCTGTTGAATTTAATGGATAAAATTCAACATTTTGTGCAAAAGTTGATGCAAAACTTATGGAATTGATTTCTTTTCCTTTCAGATATGAAACCTCAACATATGCATCAGAACCACTAGTATTTGTGTTATTGAATATAACTTTATCCCCAATCTTATAACCATTACCACCAGTAGTAATTCCAATATCATCCAGTCCAGATAAAAGAATTGATTTTACTTTTACAGCAGGCTCTTTTACTTTTAATGGATTAAACACAAAATCATATTGAGAATTTCCACTTGTTAAATTGTAAGGCTTTGTGTTTCTGAGTAAATTGCTTGTTTCGAAGGGAAAAGTCTTTTGATCTGTTAATTCTCTATTATAATTAAATTGGTTAGGGGTAGATTTAAAAGTGTTTCCAATTAAATAAGGAAAAGTTGGTTTTTTATAGTTTTTGAATATGCCAGATGTTTCTGTAGAACCATTGTTAATGGTTGCAAAATATGCATAAATTCCATTTGGAAATTCTGGAGTTACGCAAAATCTTCCATTATGTTCGTCTAAATCTCCAGAATTATTAAACTGATAATCATCTACAAAAAATCCTTCTGGATAAATTTTTTGACCCGATGATGATATTGGATCTGGTCTATCGGAAGAAACTTGAGAGATGTATCCAGATACCATTTCCCTAACAGTTCCGCCAGATGGAGATGAGTATCCATATGGTCCATAAATTGGATTTCCATCATAGGCCCATCCAATTATAGGGGAGTGTACTGTAGAATTTACCTCTCTGTTTCCACTGATATTTAAGTCTGGGATAAAAACTTTTCTACCATTTACATAATCTATACCAAAGACAGTTCTTCTCAGTTTTCTTGGAGCATAAACGTGACAATACTGTAATCCATTATTTGTATAAGATGATTTGTCAATAAGACCATCATCATCTGTTATTCTGTTAGAATTTAAATTTTTCTCTATTTTGTTAATAATCCAGGGTTTTATTTTGCATTCTGATTTAAAATTTCTACCTGCAGAAATTACTTCCAAAGATGTTCCTATGGTACTAAATCCGACTCCACCGTTTACAACTTTAACTTCAACTATTTTTCCATTACTAATGATTGGAGTTAAAATCGCAGCAGTTCCAATACCTATGACATTAATAGTTGGTGAGGAAGTGTAATTACTTCCTCCATTTAAAACTAGAACTTGTTTTATTTGTCCGTTGTTTACAATTGGAGATAATTGAGCTTGAGAACCTATCCCTAAAACAACTGTTGGTTGTCTCTCATAATTGATAATTTCCGAAGATCCATATCCAACTCCAGTGTCATAGACAAATACTTTATTAATAGATCCCCTGAAAACGGGTTGGACTTTTGCATTAAAATCTTGTCCCGTCAGTGTAGAAACTCCAATTTTTCCTTTTACTGATACAATAATTTCAGGATAATTGAAAATATGGGATGATGATCCGATAGATGTTAAATTTACTGTTTGGTTTGTCTTAAGATAAAAATCTTTATTGGTTGTTGCAATTCCTACTTGAGAAAGTTTAAACTGATTATCGTTTACTTTAACAACGTAATATGATTCATTATTTGATAATCCTCCAATTGCAGAACCAGTCGAAGTATATTTTACAATTTCTCCGGTTTTATATCCATGATTTATAATATTAACAGTGTTTGATGCAGTGTTAATTCCTGAGGAGGAACATGAAATTTTTTTATTCGAGTATCCAGAACCACTATCTAAAACACTAAAACTTGAAATGATTCTTTTAGATGTAAATGATTCTAAAATATGAATACCAACACCATACGATGTTAAATCTACAGTATTAATACCAGAAACTGCATCATTTAAAGTTTTATGTAATTTTACATCATATGTGTTCTGGACGTTTACATAATATTGGGCGTTTGTTGTTATCCCGCCAACGGATGTTTGCCCTTCAGTTAAATATGAAACCTTTTCATAATCTCTAAATTTATGATAAGAAGAAAACCCAATTGTGTTTGTAGATAGATTCACAAACCCAGCAGATTCTATTGCATTAAAAGAAACTCTATGCCTTACATTAGTAAAGTTTGGTTTTGCTATTGCTCCAACACCATTTCCGCCAGAGATGGTAATTATAGGATCTTCTAGATAATCGAATCCACCATCAAGGACATCGATCCTATCCAAAGATCCTTCAACATGAACGTATGCTTTTGCATTAGATCCTTTACTATCATAAATTGAAATTTCTGGAGGAGTAATTACATCATAGTCAACTCCTCCATCAAGTACATTAATTTGCTGAATTCCTCCATAATAAACTTTATCCTCAGATTTATATCCGAAAGCTTCTACACCATTAAGGAATATTCCAATTGGACCAGATGGAGTTTCTGTGTTATCTTCATTATTTGCCGGTAATGGTGTTGTTATATTTTTAATATAACTTTGAGGAGAAAATTCTAAAAATTGTAAACTTGTTTTTCTAAAAATATTATTAGTTACAGTTACTGGACCAGAAATTGAAACATACTTTTTATTGAATAAGTTCGATCTACTATTTGATAATTTTATTTTTAAATCATCAATTTTTTCTACATAATATATTTTTGCCAGTATTCCTAGAGAATTTGCAGTATTAAAAGGATCGACATAAGTTATGGAATCACCAGTGTAAAGTCCATGATAATTATTAGGATTTCCTGAACTTAGGTCTAAAGTTTCTCCGTTAAAAATACCAGAAAAAACAATATCTGTAGTTTTTAATTCAATACTTTCGTCCAAATAATTTGGCAAAGAATTTGCTGTTACATAAACATCCTCTTGATTTCGCACATAAACATTCTGGACATTTGCTGTATATTGATTTACAGAACTAAAGTTAGAGAACTTTGGTTTTACGATAGTTCTTTCAGCGATGTACTTCAAATTCAAGTTAGTTATTCTTGGACCTTCAACACTTATAGATCTATCATTATTGACTCTAACAACTTTGTATGTAAAACTATTTCCATCTGAGGAGATTAAATTTAAAGTATCTCCAAGATAAAATGTATGAGGATCATAAGTTATGAACTCATATGAAAATACATTTAAGGTTGGATTTGACGAATTTGGTCCTTTAATCTCCTGGATATTAAATTTATTTGCTAAATTAAATATCCAGTTATTTGATAATTCATTAGACCCCTTATATCCCAGTGTAACTGTTTTTAGGGGATCTCCTTTTGACATAAGATAGGTGTCTTTGTCATAGGATACGTCAGACAATACTCCAGTAACCCTTACTTTTACCGTCTCATCTCCAACTTTAGAATATGCAAAGGCATTTATTTTTATATCAGTTCCTTTTGGTATTTCTACGGAGGTTTCTCCAGTTAGTATAAATTGGGTTAGATTTGAATTAAAATAATTGCTTGTATATTCTGCTCCATTTACGTTATAGACTATAGTTCCTGACAAAGGGAATCCTATCGTTGAGTCTACATCCAAAACTTGACTGTTGATAGGTACTTTTGTAGTTAATTTTGTTGAAGCATGGATTGTAAAATCACCAAAGACTGTCCCCTCAACAGTAAGGTCTTTGTTATAATCACTATCTAAACTCAACACATAGTACGTCTTATTTGCTCTTTGAATTTTTTCTACATTGGTTACAGTTCCATATGCTTTGTCGAAAGAACTATCCGCATCTTGATATATGGTACGATTTACCATAGATGTGGGATCACCAGAAATAGATTCTACTACTAAATCTCTAGTAATTCTATATTTTGCGTCTGAAGGTTTTAAAAGAAAATCTCTTGGTTTTAAAACATTTACGGACTCGCCAAAAAGAGCTTTAAAAATAACTTTATATGAGTCGTCTGTTCCTTTTGAACTATAAAAATCTTTTGCTTGCTTTATAAAAATCTTTTCATTTAATCCATCAGTAAATTGCCTATTTTCAAAACCAGGAATTAACTGTTTTTTTAGTTTAGTTAAAAATTCTCTTAGCAATAGAGAACTTAAGTTTTCTACGCGAGAATTGCTAGAATGTGTTGATATTTCAGAAGTAGAAAATACTAATTGTTCTGGTTGATTTTCTGATCTATAAGATGTTATTCCACTAAATCCTCTAGTGCAATTAGTAAATGAGGTATTAGTTTTTCCGCCATAAAGAATAATTTCCGAATCAATTCTTATTATTCCATTTGTTTCTGGGAATCCATAAGTTGATGCAACATTAATTGTAGAGTCTATAAAATCAGCATTACTAGTTAAAAATGTTGAGGATGGACTTTGAACTACAAATTCAATTATATCTCCATTGACTGCTGGCTGCGCTAAACTAACTGCAGTTGACTGTACTGTAATGTAGTCAATATTTTTGGTTAACTTTGTCCCATTTTTATATACTATAAGATCCTCAATAGAAAATCCTCCACTTACCGCAAAGTATGATTGTGGTGAGGTTGGTTTTGCCGTTACTGTTCTACTAAAGAGGGTTTCTGTCAGATTTTCGAGTTTTAAATACTGATCAATATTTTGAAGAACATCAAGTGTCCCTCCTTTTCCTTCTAGAGAATTATAATATTCCTTTAAAAATTCACCTACAAGGGGATATTCTTCCTGTACAAAATCTGGAAGTTGGTTTTGTACAATTGAACCAATTTTGACTCTTGTATTTGACATATTATTCTCTTATAATAGAACCATTACTGTAACTTGTTGTTTTTGTATATGTAGATCCTGAAGGATCATCTCCAGATGAAATTTTGTCAGGTAAAATCTCCAAACTAACATCACTAATGTTGAGATTTAAATAAAGATCTTGTAGTCCAATAATATCATTAGATTCTGGAATTGCAGAAATTTCTATGATTGGTTCGCCATCATTTTTAACAGTTTGTAAAATATTGATGGCATCTAAATTAATTTCACCTTTTACATAATTGATAGTTCCTGCATTGGCAACTATAATTTTGTATTGATCTGCAGAATTCAATCTAAAAATGTTAATGATGCCAGTTATTCCATTTACATCGGGCACATCAGTCAAATAAACAGGATCTTCAATACCATTAATATAAAACCCAGATGATTTTATATTAAATCCATCATTATTTTTGATGTGGAACTGATTTCCAAAACAAATTTCATATGTTGCTAAACTATTTAACACTGGTTTTAAATCACGTCTCATCTGAACTGTTGTTATATTAGAAGTTATTGATTCGTGACTATCATCAATAATTCTTAAAAACTTACTATATTTGAACCTTGCACCATACTTGTTTAATTCTGAAGAGTTAGCATATTTTTGTACGTTATTACTTACGACGCTTGAAACATAATCTGAAGATGGTGCATTATTATTGTTGTAATATATTGTACTATCAATTTCAATAGAGAGATATTTTAAATCTAATATTTCAGGAACAATACCTGCCACAGAGTACTTCTTAAGAGCACTCTTTATATTATCTTTAACGCCATTGGAAACAAAGAAACCACCTTCTGGTTTAATTGTAATAAAAACTTTTCCGTATTGCGGTGGATCCAAATCTTCTCCGCCAAATACAGAAACCGATTCTGCTTCTGGATATATTTGAGGAATGATTGCCTCATAGTCACTTGAAGTTACTGCTCTATTTTGTGCTGCATAAATTCTAGTTGCATATTTCTTAATAGAGTCTACAGATTCTATCTCCTTACCACCACTTGCTGCAATATTGGTTGATATGAGTGAAATACCACTCGTAACATCAAAGTTGTTATTATCTACAATAGTTCCATTAAAAACAAAAGAAGAAACTCCGTTTGCGGATTCTCCATTTGTAATCACATATGAAACTTCGACAATATTTTCATTAATTAATTTTTTACCAAAAATACCATCTCCAAATATAATCTCATATCTTTGATCTTCAATTTCCTGAATGAAGAAAATTCTTGATTCGGAGTTAATGTCTAAAATATTGTTTGATTGGATATATTTCTTTCTTGGTCCAAGAGAACCATCCCTAACTTCAACGCGAATAAGAGAAGAATCTATGTTTGCGTTGTTTAAAATAAATCTTTGATTTGGATCTAATGAATTTACCGTATAGGTTTCTGTAATATAAGTTCCTTCATAGATTGTGATATTACTAAAATCAGCAATTCCATTAATAACAGGAACAGTTATATCATCTGGAATAGAGTAAACATAACTTACTCCACTAAATGATCCAGAAGTAGTGGATACAATTCCTTTCTTTAAGGTTAATGTAAGAGGTTTTTGTGGAGAAGGTGCTGTAGAAGTATCTACAAAGAAAGAAACGTTTGCTTTTGATGCTGTTCTTGATCTTGGAGTGTACCCAATGCTTCTTGCAATGGAAACAACATTTTCCCTGAGTGTGGCACTATCAATAAAAACCTCATTGCTAACCATGTTAGCATTGTATGAGGAAATGTATGTATTATACGCTAGAATATCTAAGATTATAGAAAGATTAGATCCTTCAAAATCATAATCAGTAAAATTTGAGTTCGATCTGAGATAATCTCTAATCGAAGTTTTGATTTGATCGAAATCTAGGTTTGTGAAATTAACTAGTGCCATTTATCGTGTTGGTTGTAATGCAAATGTTAACTGTTGTGGTAATACATCAACACCAACTATGTAATAACTAACATTTACGCTAAATTCGTAATCATCATAATTTGGGGTGACTACAACATCTATTAAATCAACTCTTGGTTCATAATTTTCAATAGTGTTTCTGATTTCATCGCGAAGTATAGAAGCACTAATATCATCAATATTTTCAAAAAGAGACTGATTTACCTTAGAACCAAGATTTTGATTAAAAAATCTCTCTCCTGGTTGAGTCAAAACTAAATTACGTATAGAACGTGCGATAGCAGTCTCATTTTTGATCGCAATCAAGTCATAATTCAGGGGATTAACCTGAAAGGATAAACTAATATCTTTAAATGCTTTGCTTATCCTTTCAGAAGGCATAAGAAATGATGATAATTTTAATAATCTAACTTATTTATTAACGATTTTTTGATTCATAGAGGGGTTCTGTCCCATATTCCCAATCATCATAGTCTTCATCATTGCGAATTTTTTCATGAATTTCATTTTGGTGATAAAAATCGTGTTTTTTTGGGTTTAAATCGTCATTTGCGATCTCTCTAAGCATTTTTTGGTCCATTTTTGCTCCTGATTACTGAAAATCAGAACTTTTTACGGGGTTTCTATCCCGATTTATCAAAAATATTTGTATTATGGCGATTTAAAGTATAATTTTTCTGAATGCGAATGTCAGAATTCCTAAAAGTCCAACATTCTCCATTACTATCTAGAAAGACAACCCACTCAAGATCATGTTCCTGCGAACGATCGATTACAAAAAAAGCCCAACCTTTACCTTTTGGGGTAAAGACTGGGATTTGAGGATTAAGTTGAATCATTTTATTTTATTTTCCTTGACCGCGATACTTTTTCTTACGTCCATTACGAGAAGTTGCACTTAGCAATGTACGTGGCGAACGTCCTTGACGTGTTTTCTTGGGTGCGCCAGGTTCAAAAATAGTCTTATTAGATCCACCGCCTTTAGCCATTTGTAATTTCCTCCATTTCAATTAAATTAGGATCAATGTCTTCTCCCGAGTAAAAACGCTCTGAGAGATCTTGAAGAATCTCAGCACAGTCTTCTGCACTGAGATCTTTATAAATTGTACGACCTTTATAAGAAAGATTGTAGAGTTTATTCATTAGATAATACGAGTTTTCTCATGACCGACTCTAATACGAGGGTCGCACCAAACTTCAAAGCCTGCCTCTTTAGCATCAAGACAGAATGAAACGTCCTCACCGCACATATCTTGTACTTTGCCAGAATCAAAGACTTGCATCTTAGGAGCAAACCAAGGGTATTCAAGATTTTCAAATACACCTTTCTTAATAAGTACCCAACCAAAACCTGTGTAATCTACAGTGAATGGCTTACGACGCTTGCTGATTGATTCCACAGTTTCGTGGTTCATGACTCCGCCATTCTTACGGAAATCATCTTCTTCCAACCAATGTGCGACAGAAGTTGTGTGACCGTCCTCAGTAGCGTACCAACCTGCGACGATTTCCTTCTCCTCACCTTCCGCATTGAGAGCAAGATCACAGAGTTGCCAGAACTTGTTCGTGTCAAAAACAATGTCACTATCAATCCAAAGTTGATAATCATACTGCAGTTTTCCATCCCAAGGAATCTGCTTTGGTCCTCTCAAAACATTTGCTCCAAGAACTTTACAACGAGCAAAGTTTACCATTGAACTATAGTCTTGTGAGATCTGAATACTCATACCATTCTGTACCATATCAAAGCACAGTTGTACGAAATTCTTCAAAAAGATAAAAGAACATCCTCGTCCTGGTAGACAGAATACAATACTCTTACCTCGCATTCTTTCTTTAATTCCATCAATATCCCATTCTTCTTGGGGTTTGGGTGCTGATGCTTTAACTGTAAATCCTTTGGCCATTGATTTAACCCTCCAAGATAGGCTTATAAGTTTTTTTATTTACAATATAATAAATTGTAGTTCGATGGACTTTATACATTTTTCCAAGTTTTGATTTTGTATATTTTCCAGAATTATACAATTGTCTAATTTCTCTTACCTGATTGTCAGTAAGTTTTGATGCCCCATTATTTTCTCCCTTTTGGTCTCCACTATAACATCTATTTTTCTGAACTTTATCTCTCATATTATCGAGATTTGTTCCTGCAAATAGATGTTGAGGATTTACACATCTACGATTGTCGCATTTATGTAAGCATAAAAGATCATTCAGTGGTTCTGCATAGAAAACTTCGTATGATATCCTGTGCGCTTTTACTGTCTTTTTTCCAATAGAAAAAGCACCATATCCATACCTATCTATTGCTCCTTTCCATTCCCAACAAGATTCTTCATCGAGAATATCTGGCAATTTGTCATAAAATCTATCCAACAAAAGCATAAAGTTAATAAACCTTCATTTCAATTTTAACACTGTATATAGTCGATTGTCAATGAGAAGAATTTAATACGACCTCTTTATTCACAAACAAAGATTCGTACTGTAAATCATCTTTTTCAATGCCCTTCCCAAGCAAATCAACCATCCTGTGCAACATCTCCCAGGTCTCAGAAAATTTTTCCTCTGAAAGACTGTGATATATGCACTTATCCTTTGCATATATGTGATATATCTTTTCTTGATTTTTCATAAAAAAATTTTTCGGAAAATTTTTATTTGTTCGCTGCATTATATATTATGACTAGTAGAATTCCAAGAGGAACGCCAAAAATTTTCAGAATTTTCCCCGGATAACGTATCAGATACCCAGCAAAGACTACTTTCCAGAAACTCCAATATGGGCGTTGTTTCATTTTATTTGCTCTTTTTGAGGTTATTTTTTTCTGGGAAATTTTTTTTTATGAGAGTGATATAGAGATCGAAAAAGACATACACTGTAGGTTAGGGACTTATCGATTTTTATAAACGGGGGGCAACGCAAAATATAAACAATAAACAATTAATTAAAATAACTGCTAACACGAATAAACAACTGACAACGAATAACTATTATTATTCGTCTATTTTATACTAACTGCCCCCCCAATCACTGTGCTATTAGAATAAAACAACGAATTGTTTATACTAGTAGCACGAAAATTGTCTACTTATATAATAAGAATTACCTATTCTTTATACTAACTGCTGTCAATTAACAACGAATAATAATAAGAATAAAGAATTAAGTTGCCCGAAATCAGAAGAATAATCAGACAACTTAATTCTTATTAGGTAACACTGTATATAAAGAATGAACGAAACATCTATAAGACGATGTTTCTTACTGGTATTAAGTATTAATAATTACCAGCGAGTAGATAGATCTTCTACGTAACTCTTAACGTGTTCGTTACGATCAAGATCAAAGAGTTTACTCCAATCAATCTGATGAGGATTAAAATCTTCATTCACGTTTAATTCTAACGTAATACGATACTTGTTCTTTTGTGACTGTGCTGTGAGAGAAGAAGTTGCCATAAGACGGAAGAACGAATAAACTCTACGGACTTAATTCTACCAGACCTTATATTGACTGTCAAGTTATTCCCTACAACGAACTCTGATTATAAACGAATCATCTTCAAGTACAAATGCATGTAAATGTTTATCAGAATCAATATCAATACGAATCTTATCTAATCACGAATGAATTCTTAAAGACATTCTGATGAGTGTGGTGAAATATAAATTCTCTGTACGAATCTTATCTAATCACGAACAAACTTTGAGTTGTTATCTCAGTGATTGTTTGATATTATAAAAAGCCATACGAAATCTATCTAAACACGAAAGAACTTTTGATTCTTATGTTTAGCAATTGATTGTAAGTAATTCAATGGCACGGAAAGCACCTAATCACGAAGGAGTTTGATATTCTTCATCGGGCATTTGGCACATTGGGAAACCTATAGTTAAACCCTGTTCGCCTTTCATATAAACCATCAATGTGTTATAATTCTATTCTCTTTCTGTCAGATTGTTACCTTTTGGTCCCGTAGGAAAGTTCAAGAGCTGCTCTATTGAATTTGAATAGGTGATTTATTTATACAAGTTTTTTCAAAACTTAAAATAGGTGCTATAAGGTATGAAGACACCTAAAAGTAATTATAAGCGCCTTCTAGGGGCATATAGGTATGTCTGGGAGTGTTTATAAGTATTACCCAGTGTGTGGGGGATTCTTATGATCTTCCCTCCCTCTTACCGCCCTAACAGTCTACATCCGATTTTGCAAGACTCATGAGACCAAGTGCCACTTTTCTGTGTGGTTTGCGTCGCGTGAGTCTTACAGGTACATAAAGAAAAACCCGTGAGACTCATAAAAATACTGAGTCTCACGGGTTTCATAACATATAACAATAGTGTTATACTGTTTTATAATTATCGCCTTGTGCCAGTTTTTTGAGTGGCGGCGGGGTATTGACAAAACAGTGCTGTTGTGTTATAATACAGAATCCAAGATCACAAGACTCTGAGGCATTTATAGACATTTATAGACATTTATAGACATTAAACATAGTTTTCCACATATTCAACAACGTTTTCCACAGACTTGTTGAAAACTCATATATGTTTTTTAATACATTTATTTAATATAACACTATCATTATATCAAATAAACTCCATCATATAATAATCAACAGTAATTTCTAACTCTGCTGCTTTCCTTTCTAATTCCATTGCATATTCATCAGCAAATGCTTCATCTTCGTGCTGACAGAAAAGATCAAGTGTAGAATCGTTCATCAGTTGTTAAGAGTAAGTTGAATCAGTTCTTGTTGAATAGAGAGTACATCATACTCATCATCTACATCAGCAAGATCAACAGGTGCAAATTCATTTAGATTTACAGTGTTGTTTTGATAGATGGGAGCATAATACAATTCTTTTGAATCAGGGTCAAGAGTAAAGATGCAACCGTAATCTTGTTTTTGAAGAAGAATCATTTCAGTGAATTAAGAATAATAAGAAGTTCTTTGCCGTTGATTGCTTTTGACAATAGATTGATTTTAGTTTTCAGTTTCATCAATCGTAGTAATTAACAATGAAATCTTCAAGACCGAAAAGATCAAGTGCTGAATCGGTAGTAATTAACAATGAAATCTTCAAGTCGATTAAGTTCATCAGTATTCAATGAACTTATATACTCATCTAATAGTTGTTGAAGAACTTTCTGATCCTCTTTACAAAGTTCAACAAGAGCAGAATGTAATGTAACAGAATCAATCATTGGATTAGGAAGAGAAATCATTTCAGTTACTTACTTTACGTTCATACAGTTTAGCAGGCGAACCACAAGATTTGTAGAACTCTAGCATTCTCTCTGCTTCATCTTTAGTATTAAAGTATTGACTTCTCCACTCACAATCGTTGTAAGGAATCTGATAAGTAACTTCGTACATTTCAGTCATTTCAGGCATTGATGAGTTGTTGAACTTGATCGAAGTTTTTACATTGTGCTGCTTTGATTGCTTTTGTCATATCATAAGTCACAAAACCACATTGGTGATTCTCATTACAAATTGCATATGCAGGTTGTTGAGTTTCAATGTCGAAAGTGTACTTGATAATCATTTTGTTTGTTGAGTGTTGGTGAATGAGAGAATTAAAACTCAGTCAGCATATTGTGCGTAAGTAATTGCAAGTTCAGCATTTTCTTCATCACTGAACTCAGCAATTTCACACATATCAATCATCCAATCATAAACCATTTCCCAATCTGCTTGCATCTCAGAAATGAAAGAAGGAAGAGATTGAATTGCTTCGGAAAAAGTCATCATGAATTGTTTGTTTTGTTTGTTGAGAGAATTAAAACTTAAACGCGAGAGAGTGCATCTGCTTTTTGCTTGGGATTTTGAACTTGCTTAACCCATGCAGATTTGCGATTGCGAACTTGAGAAGGAAGAATAGTTTTTGCATTTTGTACTTCATTAACAAGTTGAATGAAGTTAATGAAAAACTTTTTTTCCATCCGTTGTGCGGTAGTCACTGTCTCATCCTCTGAACTCCGTTCAGTCTACCATGGACCAAGGGGGTTTGTCAAGGGGTTTACGGTTGTTCTACCCATCAGAATCCCTGATGTATCCCTTGGTGTCCCATAAGCGAGTGGCAAACTCGTTTGAGGATTTAACAATCCCAATAGTGCTTCCAGTTATATTCCTCATAAAATCCACTCTTCACAATATCATCATAAACAGTGGGAAGATTATTGACTTTTGCCTTTTCTCGATTAGTCAGTTGTACTTCATCATCGTGCAACATTGTTTCTAACTGTTTGCGCTCATTGAATGTTTTTGGTTTGCGATAAACATAATGATTGCCGTAGTTGCGATGAGTTTTAGACATTTTTGTTTTCCTCAGAGATGTACCAGAACTTTCATCATTGCATTTACTTCTTGCTTAGTATTCCATCCAATTACATCTTCAGTCATATTTCCATTTGGGCGATAAATTGCAACTTCATAAGTATTATCCGTCACATTACCATATAATCCACTACCAGGAAGTCCAGAAACAACAGAAATACTCCATCCATTGTGAAACTTATATGTTCCTTGAACTGCACCAGGAATGGGATGTGCTTTGAATTCAAGTTGATCAAACATTGGAGTTGTTGTTATGTGGGACAGATGAATAAGAACTAGGCAAGGCGCTTGGCGCAAACAGGACCAATTCCCATTTGCACGGAGAGAGGATCATTCAGAGTGCGAGCACAAATCGAACAAGTGCCAGTCTGATGACCATAAATCTTTGCCAGTTGCAGAAGATTGTCATTTGCATCTTCTAGCATATTCAGTACATCTTCACTGGCATTACCTTTCAGATCACCAGTAGAAGTAATCTTACCAACATAGTTGTTGTTCTCGAAGACATAAACACAACCAATGTTAGCACCTTTATTCACAGTGCTTAGAGTCATTCCAGGCAGTCGCACCTGAAACTTTTTAGCAGTCATTGTGTCATACATCTTATTCACAAGTTGCTTGTAAGGACCAAACTCAACAGGAGTTTGAGAATCAATTACACTTTGAGTTGCAAGATAGTGAACCCAAGCAACTTGCTTTTCGGAGAGTTTCTTTTTCTCCACCAGTTGCATTGCAAAGTCATTAAAAGACATATGCTGACTCAGATATTCTTTTGCTTCATTCAGATCAGCAAAAGAAGAATCAAACTGAATCTCTTCGCCCTTTTTAACAACAGTGAAAGAAGTCATAAAGAATAAACAATGGGACTTAGGTGGGACAGTGCGACCTGCTCCCTCCACCCTTTAAGAATACCACAATTTGGACCCTGTGCTCTTTTAGTGTGCCACCAGTACAAGTGGCACAAGGACTTCACTTTATCTCCAGTTCTTCCATTATGATCTGCTTCGGCAAAAAGTTCCAGCAATAATAACTACTACTAAAAGTAATTTTATCATTTGCCCTACCATCAGGACTATTGAATTTCATTCTCTTATCGAACATCAATAGTTGCAAGTCTTTGTCCTTGAATAACTGTTTTGGAGCACTATCATTCAACCAAGTATTAGTCATAATCAATGCAAATGGTTTCTCAAATGATAATGCTCTCTCAAAAAACTTACGCTTATTTGTGAATGGTGGATTGGATACAATTACATCCCACTCAAACTTAGGTGTGAATGTGAGAAAATCTTGTCCAAATGAGATATGCGTGTAAATAACTTGATTTTGCTCAGAAATTTGTTTAACAAACTCACTCTCTGCAGTATCAAATGGACACCAGACAATCGCATTTTCAGAGATATATTTAAGAATTGGCGTCACGCCATATTTCGGCGTGTAGCACTCATCATTATTCCCTGCGGAATACATTAGTTTTCCACTGTCTAATGTCATAAGATTTACCGATACAGTTCAGGTTGAGCAAGAGGACACCCCATACATCCTACCTCATTTTCCCATTTTTCGCAACCAATCTTAAATACTTGATTGTTTGGTGGTAAAAATCGTAGGTTAGTATTCTTACATTTCACACATTGCTCTCGTTTGAATTGATTATGACTATGTGAAAGTAGTTGAAAATCATCAATACTCTGATTATTTACATCATTGATGTATTCATATTTTGGATGATCTTTTCTACCCCAGCGATGATCTATTTCTTTGTCATTATCAACTAGAGGAATTATACAATTAGGAGCAAAGTTAGATCTAGTTTGTTGGCGAAGTTCATCAACAATATCTTTGCGAATACGTTGATTAAATGCAGCAGATTGATTATATCCATTCAGTCGCATTTCAACAATGCGACGATTATTCACTCGCTTGAACTCCCAATTATATTCACTCACCCCAAAGGCAATACCCCTTCGGGCATTGCCATTATCACTCCAACGCAATCCTACATTTCGGACATCAGCAATACTTACCCAATCAGAATAACCATCAACATCTGGTTGAAAGAGAGTAACAACTTTTTGGAGATTCGGACGCATTATTTTAATCAGGTGAGTTGGTGCGAGAGTGCATACCTTACAATATCAGTACGATTGTTTTTGTATTGCATCAGCAGTTCAATGATAGGTTTAATTTGATCGGGATCTTGATCTTCAGTATCAGCAAGTTCAGTAAAGATATTGATGATTTCAAAATCAGATTCAAACAGATGCTCCCTGTGCTCATCAATTTGAATATAATCTTCCACTGCACTAGCAGAAAGTCGCAGAGGAATATCAGGACCAATCAAACCAAGAGTTGCAAGTCGTTCCAATGCACCAACAACCCACATTACTTTGCATTCGCCAATCGAAAGTTGTGCGTTCATTTTGTAATCTCAGAAAAGGATGTAACGGAAGTCAATCAGGTTAATACATAAACCTGATTGATTGATAATCTCTTGGACTAAACAATCACATACAGTATCATCATTCACTTCATTATAACAACACATATCTAGATCATATATTTTTCCCACATATTCTTCTTGCAGTGATTCTTTCATATTCGGTTGTTGAATACTATCAAGTGGGTCCAGGTCGAACTCAATTTCAGTAATCTGTACTTGTGGCATTTTGAATCAAGAAGGAATGAAAATGGAGGTGTATAGTTCACACACCACACAGTTGTTTAGTTACAGAACCAGATGCTTGACGGTTCAAAGAAACACCAGCACCAACGTTAGAACCAGCATAAGCACCAGCACCGTTAGCACCATTCATTTTCTTTGCACGTCCGAATCGCATTGCAGAGAGTTTGTTTTTCACTGCATCAGCATCATCATGAACTCGACCCTCTTCCTTTTTCATTTCCTGCAGTCGCAGAGATACTTTCTCAGCAAATGCTTTGCGGAAGTTAATCTTGAAACTGCGGGAAACAGAATCGCCGCGAAGTGAAGCAAGAATCTTTTCTGCTTTATGTGCGACTTCTGCCTCTTTCTCCATCACCTGCACCAGGTAATCATAATAGAGACGCACTTGGATTTGTTGTGCCTCAGAACCAATTACCTGAATGGATTTAGTATCACCATTCTTCAGATATGCTTTTGCATCATAGAAGTTTGCAACAGCATTAAGCAGAAGACTCAGTGCAGCATTAACACGCTTGAAAGTGAGAAACTCTTCATCAATAACTTGAGTTTCAGTTGCTTCACTGAGGGTAATACCATATTGCTTGCAAAGTTTATCAATCATTGCAGCGGCAGCGGATGCCTCACCATCAAAAGTGGTATTTTCTTGCAGTTTCAGAATGGACTGAATCTTTGCAATAACTTGAGTGCGATCCATAATAAAAATGAAGAATTGGACTCGGGCGGGACTCACTCCCTCCACCTTTTTAATCTACCACAGATTGAGGTCTGTGCTCTTTTAGTGTGTCAGTGGTACAAGTGGCACACCACCATACTTTTTAATCAGGTGATCCACATAAGATTCAGGTGCTTCTGCGAGGTCTTTTGCACCCTCAACAACTTCTACATAATCACCACACTTTGCAAGTTTGCGTCCTGCATCATCATTGTCGCAAACAACAACAATAGGTCGATTCAGAAGTTTCAGTTGATTGATTACATCTTTGGATGGATTATTTGTAAGAGTTGCAAGTGCAGTTTGTCCTTTATTTGTTAGTCGCATTGCATCATAGATACCTTCGGTCACATAAATTACTCCATCAGTTAGATGCAGACTTTCGAGACCATAAAGAACTACTGAACTTTTATTCTTACTCACATAAGTATAATACTTTGATTTTGACTTATTATTCATTTTCCTATCACCAAGTGGATTGTATTGCTGATATCCTACAATTTGACCAGAGAGATTATAGAGCAGATAAGTTGCAATACAATTCTCTTCATCAATGATTGGTCGATGAAGACTCATATTGACATTTCGTTCTTTGAGGTGAGAGTAAATGTTCAATTTGAATCTCCATTGATTAAAGAATGTTAAGCGCAAATAGAATATCGTTGTTGAAAATCATATGCACCATCATCATCCTCAAGTGCCTCATAAACAATCACATTCTCACCAGAGAGTTCTACACTCCAATCAAGTGCTTCATCCTTTGCTTCATAAACATTATCAAACCACTCTGCATCAATCAAATCGAAAGACTTGGGGCAAATAACAAACATTGGAGTTGAGAATAAAGAACTTAACCACAGAGGGGAGAAAAATCTCCCCCCAAATTAAACTCAGACCGCTGCCATATAGCGAGCAATCTCATCATCATTCTCAGGACAATCAGCAATACCCAGTTGATCACAAACATACTCACGGGTGAGTTCAGTTTGATCGGGAACCAGGACATTCAGAATATCCAGGAGTTGATTGCCAGTAGCACCCTTGCGGAGCATACCGAGCATAACATCCTTGGAGAAATCAACAGTCATTTTAATTTGAATTAAGTTTGACATTTGTGGAGTGAGTTGGTTGCCCTTCCCTCACCACTTCTTAAGAATACCACAGAACCGACCCAGCAGGGGGTTTAGTGGACGGTGCCTCAACTGGCACAGTGCTAGGGTTTGGGGTCAGGGCACCAGGGGCACCTAGACTCATATGTGTCCCAGATGAGAACCCTTGGTGTGACAGGGGTTTGGGCGGTGACAAAAACCGAAAAACCTGCAATTTCGCCTTGCAGGTGCCCTAGGTCGTTCGCCGCAGTCTCATCGACGGTCCATCTGAAACTGTTGAGAATCAGGCAGATTCCAGCAGTTCAGGATAGTATTCTTGCACTTCAGTGAGAAGTTCATCATCACTGTAAGTAGAAAGATTCTCTTCCAGTTGGTCTCCAACAATTCGAATCAAATCCTTGGTGCTCATGTTATCAAGAACACGGTCAACATACTCTTGAATCAGTTCTTGGCGGTTGAAATTAGTCATTTCAGTTTTCTTCAGTAATTACAGAGCAGTCGATAGATTTAATGCACCAACCATAGGTAGAAGTGATCTCTTCGACTAGATCATCTTCATCACTCGCTTCCCAAATAGATGACATCACCTCATCATAGATTTCATCTTGTTTTTCTGCATCAAGGGATTCATCATCAATATCGTCAGAGAAATCGAATTCAATTTGATTTACTTGGAAAAGCATTAGTTTTTGCGGTGGCGATAAGATGCAGATGGATCGGGATCATAAAGACCACCACCATCTCTATCTTCAAGATAGAAAAGAACCAAAAAGGTGAAGAAAATAACTCCACCAATCACCAGAGTAACCATCAAACTTCAGAAAAAGGATTAGCAAGTTGTGGAATCAAATTGAAATCCACAACTTTATAGGCAACTTGATGATTGAGATAATTATCAACCTCAAGATTCATTTCAACTCGGTTAAGAAACTTCTTGGATTGAGTTTCGCCTTGGAAAGACAATACTTTCAGGAACCACTCAGCAGATACATCACCCATCAGAGTTTTGATGGGATAATAATCAACAACCATTGCACCGTCGTTAGATTGAAGTTTCATTGAGTGATTAGATTGAAGTGAATTGGAGTTGAGAAACTAATGTATCAGAATTGTGTGTCGAACACAAATCCATCAACATATACACAATCCATATTGTCGAAAGTTGCTTCCCAATCAATCTCAAGGAAACCAGGCATATCAATGCTGTAGCAATCGTTGACAAACTGCTCTGCATAATCACCTTTAGAAGAATACTCACCGCGATAAGCATCTTCAAAACCAGCAATGCTCTGAATACCAAATTCAGCAACAAAAGCATCTACAGCATCATAAGAATGCGATTCGCCAAACTCACAATAATCTTCGTAGTAACTTACAAAATTATCTTCACCTTGCTCTTCGATGAAGTCATAAATGTCTTCTTCAGCGTAGGAGTTCTCAACAAGTTCAGCAATGAAATCTTGAGTTTCAGTCTTGAGTTCCACTTGAGTTGCAGTCATTTGGTGTTTAACCTTGATTACTTTGTAATTGTAGCGCCCCCAGCGGGGGTTTGGGGAGTGTATCGTGCCACTAGAAGAAGTGGCACATCCTATAATCAAGCAAAGGTGTATTGGAAGAACAGAGAATCAACCAGGCGATTGCTATTCAGTTTCACCCAACGATAAACTTTGGGAGTAGCAATCACAATCGCAGCGATGAAATCAATTACATTCACAGCAATGCGAATGAGATTAACTTGCGTTGCTTCACCATTCTCATCCCACCACAGTTGAAATGCAGTCCAAAGATAAGAACTTACAGCAACTGCAATAGCATAAGCAGTGATTGAATACTTAACTACATTATCTCCAAACTTCACATAATCAAACTCTTTGATTTTCTTTGCCATTGCATCAACAGGAGGGAAAGAATTAGTCAGTTCCATTGTTGTAAAGAATAGAGAACAGAGTGGATTGGGTCCATCCCTCACCACCCATATACAATACCACAGATTGGGGTCTGTGCTCTTTTAGTGTGCCACCAGTACAAGTGGCACA
>JACCDU010126408.1_pt1 | contig 44625 bp, 43 predicted proteins | sample 7446081 | NCBI WGS metagenome assembly JACCDU01 (sample SAMN15323447, study PRJNA562643) | freshwater metagenome | isolation source: river surface water | place: USA:Blue River Watershed | collected 2017-08-17
ACCTACCAATTGCTCGGCGACGAGCTCGACGGGCCGCGCGGACGCATCTACCTGATCAAGCAGGTCCTCGAAGGCAAGCCCGCGACCGAAAAGACGCAGCTGCACCTTGACCGCTGCCTGACCTGCCGCAACTGCGAAAGCACCTGTCCGTCGGGCGTGACCTATGGCCGACTGGTCGACATCGGCCGCGGCATCGTCGAGAAGCAGGTCAAGCGTCCATTCGCGCAGCAACTGGTGCGCACCGCATTGAAGGAAGGCTTGCCGAACAAGGCGCTGTTCGAGCCGGCGATGAAGGTCGGCCAGCTGGTGCGGCCGCTGCTGCCCAAGGTACTGAAGAACAAGGTGCCCGAAGCGAGACCCGCGGGTGCCTGGCCCACCCGTACGCATGCGCGGAAGATGCTGATGCTCGATGGTTGCGTGCAGCCAGCGATGTCACCCAACATCAACACCGCGACTGCGCGCGTACTGGACGCGCTCGGCGTGCAGGTGATCGTGGCACCCAAGGCAGGCTGCTGTGGCGCGATCCGTTTCCACATGAATGACCAGGATGGCGGGCTGGACGACATGCGGCGCAATGTCGATGCCTGGTGGCCGTATGTGGAAGCCGGCGTCGAGGCGATCGTGATGAATGCGTCCGGCTGTGGCGTGACCGTGAAGGAATACGGGCACCTGCTCGCGCATGACCCGATGTATGCGGACCGCGCGCAGCGCATCTCCGAGCTGACGAAAGACCTGTCCGAGATCATGCCCGCGTTTGAAAAGGAGCTCGAGCAGAAGCTGGCTGGCAAGCTGACCAAGCGCGTGGCCTACCACCCGCCATGCACGCTGCAGCACGGCCAGCAGATCCGCGGCAAGGTCGAGGGCGTGCTGAAGGCTTGTGGCGTCGATGTGAAGCTCTGCGCCGACAGCCATCTGTGCTGCGGCTCGGCCGGCACCTATTCGGTGACCCAGCCCGAGTTGTCGTACCGGCTGCGTGACAACAAGCTGAAGAACCTGCAGGCCACCGACCCCGAGATGATCGTGTCGGCCAATATCGGCTGCCTGACCCATCTGCAGTCCGGTACCGACACGCCGGTCAGGCACTGGATCGAGCTGATCGACGCCGCGCTCGTGCATTGATTTTCCCGGCTCCTGCGCCTGCGCAGGAGCCGATTGTTGCCTCCCTTCTCGCTCCCCTCCCACTCCCGCCTCCGTCGTCGTTTCCGCTTCCCTTCCCGGCCATTCGGCCGAGGAACCGCATTGATTCCCCGCGTCACTACCTTCTGGCAACGCCAGCCATTCCCGGTAACTCATTCAGTCATTCCAGGCGCGACTGCCTGCCGGATGAATGCTTGGCTGCCGAATGCTCAGTCCAGAGCATCCGCCATCAAAAAATCAGGAGACACCCCATGATGAACGAACTCGACTTCATGCGGCTGTGCGCAGCCGCCGGCGTCTTGCTGGAATTGCCCGATCCCGACGGCTTTGGGTACGGGGAGCGAACCGATATTCTCGGGGTGCCCACCGAGATCTTTCTCGACAACGACATGCCTGACCGTGGGATTGTGGTCCTCGAGTTGGGTACAGTGAAAGTCGAGCACAAGATCGAAGCGTATGAGACGCTGCTCGCGATGCAGGGCGTGCTCCAGGCGACGCATGACTGCGTGTTTGACCATGACAGTATCGACGACGTTGTCTTGCTCAGGGCTTCGCTTCCTTTGTCCTCGAACATCACAGCGCGAGACCTTGCGACGGTCATCCAGATCTTTGTGCTGCAAGTCAGGGAATGGCGAGCCACCTTGTTGCCCGGATGGCTGGAGGGACACGATGCCGAAGGGCTGAATGCAGCACCTTTCCCCTCTGCTGCAAGCCATGTTTATCTGGCCTAGGAGACCATCATGGATTCCATTTCCAGATCCAGTTCCAGTTCCGCTGTCGTCTCTGGTTACGACACCAGTTCGGAGAGCCAACCACGTGCAGCTGCGCCCTCGAACAAGACCAATTCGGATGACGATTCGTTGTCCGAAAAACAAGGACATCGCAAACACAAGGCACGTCCGGGTGTTGCGCCGCGTCGCAAACCAAGGATGGAAGAGGTGGATGGATCAGCGCCGATTAACAGGCTTGAAAAAGAGCGCAGGAAGAGAGTGCCTGCAGGCGGTGCGGGCCTGGCCACCTATGGCATGAGCGAGAAACAGTTTCGTGCCTATGCCCATGCGATGGGCATGCCTGATGAGATTTGCGAAAGCCTGATTCAGGATGTGCACAAATTTGTGCAGACTATCGTTGACCTTACCGACGAAGAAACAAGCCAGATAAAAAAGGCGGTAGACGACGCGGAAAGTCTCAAAAAAATTCCGATCGGGAGTGCAGCGTGTCGCCAGCTTGGCACCACGTCGATGGCAGGATGGGCGGCCTACCTGACGTCCTTCTTTTTAGGGAAGCTGGCACAAAACCTGTCGACGATACCGAGCGGTTCGGTTCACGGAGGCTGGTCTTTCCTGCTGGCGGGTGTGCTGAATCCTCTGGTGACAGAGCCCATCGCGCAGGGCATTCGGTCAGGAGGTGTGACGCATGCTTCGCCGGATGGAAAAGCGTACATGGATTACCACACGGCTTGCCTGTGGCTGAGACAAGTTGATGGAAACAAGGATCTGAAAAAAAAATGGCGAAAGGAAAGAGCCGATATCGTCTCCGAAGTATTGAAGCGCGAGCATGCTCAGCAGATGCATCGTCTCGGATCCGGAATCGATGAAATCACATTCGATAAAAAAACGCACAAGCCAATCAGCGCAAGGACTCGCGAAGGCAACGCAATCAAACCGAAAGAGGCGATGAATCAGGTGATAGACGCAGCCCGGCGTCGTGCATACATCACGGACGAATTACCGTTTTTTACGTTCACGCTGAACTATCTGATTTCAGGCGCTCTATCTCCGTTGCTCAAGGCAGGTTTAACGACGTGGAATTATCTTGGCGCGGATCTGGGTCTCAGCGCCTTGATGGGCAGCCTATCCGGTATGGAAACAGCGGTGACCCAGAACTGGCTGCGTGCATATATTCAGGGCGCGCAAAAGGTGGGCTTGACCTCCAAGCGCAAGCGTGCGCTGCGGAATGTTGCTGATACCGAGTTGACCATCATGGTGCGCAAACTGAATGAGTTGAGCCGGATCCGGACAATACTGGCGCATCAGGAAAGATACCTGGAAACGAAAATCAAGGAGGGATACGAGCTCAACGACGAGCTTCAAGCGCTGCGCTCCTTGCAAGACGATGCGAAGCAGGCGCAAAAATCAGTGCGCAAGAAGTACCGACAGTGCAAGCTGAAAGCCAAAGCGTATTCCTCTATGGCTTCACAGCGGGCGGATATCGTCAATACGTCGATGGCTACCTATATGGGAGAGCTCTCGGGCAATACAGAGTCGTTCAAAGCCGAAGCAATGACGTTCCGGGCGGCAGCGAAATTGATTGCTTACCCGCTGTCACTGGTCCCCGTTATCTTGTACAACACGCTGGCGGCGCCAGCCATTGTGAATGCTTTCACTCCCCCATCAGCGCAGCCATCTGCCACCAATACAACTTTCACCCCTACATCCTTCACTCATCCAACGAGTGCGCCGACCTCCACAAGCACGACCAGTATCGACTCGGCTGTGTTGACAGCGCAAATGGTGGCGGCCGCGTTGTCCGGCATACCGCTGATCGTCGGTTTTACGTTGCGGCAGCAGTACCTCACGCGCTTTACCGAAACTGCACTGGTCAAGTTGTTCGGAAGCAAGCCCCGGAAGAATGTGCAGAACGACACGGCTTCGGAAGCCTCAGGCGGCGCGACCAAGCGTACCTCTGGTGCTGATTCTGAAAAGGATAATGATGGTAATGATGACGCTGGTGTCGTCGTTAAACCGGGCGCGGATACGAAAAAATTGGCGTCTGGTAAGTCAAGCGCGAAAAAAGATGACGTCAGTGTTGTCATCAGCGATGACGATGATGAAGACAGTAGCTCGTCCAGCGATACCGATAAAGGCGGGCGGAAATCCGTTGTCGTGACGGGGACTTCCTCTGGTTCAGAGAGCGAATCCGATCAGGAAAGATAATCGACGCCGAAATATGATTCGAAGGGTAACGCCATCGTCCAGACCGGATGATCTTGTCAACTGCAACGCACTGTAGTGTGTGGTGTGGGTGTGTGGATCTGGTGAGCGCGTCTGCCGGATCCACACGCTACCGCTGTGCTCAGCGGTCAGATCGCGTGCGTCACTCGGCTAGCAGATCCAATACGGCACTGTCGAGCGCATTGGGTGACGTGGTGGGCGCGTGGCGCGATACCGGCTCGCCATCCCGGGAAATCAGAAACTTGGTGAAGTTCCACTTGATGCCATCCGTGCCCAGAATGCCGGGCGCCTGCTGCTTCAGCAACCGGTATAGCGGATGCGCATTCGGACCATTGACGTCGACCTTGTCAAACAGCGGAAAGCTGACGCCGTAGTTCTTTTCGCAGAAAGCGCCGATCTCGTCGGCCGTCCCGGGTTCCTGCGCACCGAACTGGTTGCAAGGGAAGCCGAGCACGGCAAAGCCCCGATCCTTGTATTTCTTGTACAGCGCTTCCAGCCCCGCGTACTGGGGCGTGAATCCGCACTGGCTGGCCGTGTTCACGATCAGCAGTACCTGGCCGCGCCACTCGGCGAGCGTGGTCTCGCTGCCATCGAGACGGCGTACCGGGATGTCATACAGAGAGCTCATGGCATGTCCTTTTCAAACGAGCGCGATGCGTTGTGCGGGCGATGGCGGATGCAGACAATGCAGCCAACGCACCCGCTGACAATGATGCTAGCACCCGCCGCCGTTTCCTGCCGTGCTCGTCCAATGAGAGATAATGTGGGCCATGTCCATCGCAGAAAGCATCACCCTTGTCCGGCAGGCGATTGCGCAGGCGGCCATCGCGGCCGGCCGTGCGGCAGACCACGTGCAGCTGCTGGCCGTATCCAAGACCTTCGGTCCCGAGGCCGTGCTCGAGGCTGCGCAGGCAGGACAGCTTGCGTTTGGCGAGAACTACCTGCAGGAAGCGCTGGACAAGATGCGAGCGGTGCGCTCACTGCGGCCGGATCTGATGCTGGCCTGGCATTTCATCGGCCCGATCCAGAGCAACAAGACGCGCCCGATCGCGGAGCAGTTCGACTGGGTGCATTCGGTGGACCGCGAAAAGATCGCGCAGCGACTGTCGGACCAGCGGCCCGAAGCCCTGCCGCCACTGCAGGTGTGCCTGCAGGTGAATGTGAGTGGCGAGGACAGCAAGAGCGGCGTCGAGCCGGACGCGCTTTTGCCGCTGGCACGGGCCGTGGCCGCCATGCCGCGCTTGCGTCTGCGGGGCCTGATGGCGATTCCGGAGCCGGCCGAATCTTTCGATGAGCAGCGGCGGCCGTTCCGCCAGCTACGCGAACTGCAGGCGCAGCTGGCCGCGCACGGCATCGTCACCGATGCGCTGTCGATGGGCATGTCGGCCGACATGGGTGCCGCAATCGCCGAGGGTTCGACCATGGTGCGGGTCGGTACCGCGATTTTTGGAAAAAGGGATTATGCAAAGTAAGCTGAAGATCGCCTTCATCGGCGGCGGCAACATGGCGCAGGCATTGATCGGCGGGCTGGCGGACAAGCTGACGGCGGCCGCCCATATCCATGTGGTCGACATCAATGAAGCAGCGCTCGCCACTCTACGCGACAAGTTCGGCGTGACGACGGCTACCGCGGCAGGTGATGCCGTCGCTGCTGCCGATGTGATCGTGCTGGCGGTAAAGCCGCAGCAGATGCGCGAGGTGGTCGCGGCACTGAAGCCGCTGGTGAAGCAGCAGCTGGTGCTGTCGATTGCCGCCGGCATACGCGCGGCCGACCTGTCGCGCTGGCTGAATGGCCACCGTGCGATCGTGCGCACGATGCCGAATACGCCGGCGCTGGTCGGCATGGGCATCACCGGTGCGGTCGCGATGGACGGCGTATCCGAGTCTCAGCGTCAGACTGCCGATGCAATCCTGCGTGCGGTCGGCGCTACCGTCTGGCTCGACGACGAAGGCAAGATCGACGCGGTGACTGCGCTGTCCGGCAGCGGCCCGGCCTATGTGTTCTACTTCATCGAGGCAATGCAGGCAGCCGCAGTCGAGCTGGGCCTGACCGAGGCGCAGGGCAGGGAGCTGGCGCAGGCCACCTTTGCCGGGGCGGCCGAACTGGCAACCCGCGCCGATGAACCGGTGTCATTGCTGCGTGAGCGGGTCACGTCCAAGGGAGGCACGACCTATGCAGCGCTGACCTCGATGGAGGCCAGCGGCGTGAAGCCGGCGATCGTGAAGGCACTGCACGCGGCGGCGGCGCGCGGCAAGGAACTGGGCGACGAATTCGGCAAGGATTGAGGGCGGTGGATCGTCCATCGATGACGAGCCAACGCGGCCCGGAGTATGCACCGCACTCACGCCTGCTGCGCCAACTGGCCGAGGTCCCATAGCGGCAGGAAGATCCCCAGCATCAGCACCAGCACCAGTCCGCCCATCACCGCCAGCAGGATGGGCTCGATCGCATCGCCGAGCCGGCCAACTTCATACTGCAGCTCTTCCTGGTACATCTGCGCGACCTGCTCCATCATCTTTTCCATCTCGCCGGTTGCCTCGCCAACGGCGATCATCTGCAACTCCATCGCCTTGAAGATACCGGCGCCTTGCGCAATCTGCAGCATGGTTTCACCACGCGTGATGCCCTCGCGCATGCCCCGGATGCGCCGCTCGAAAAACGCGTTGTCCACCACCTTGGCGACCAGCGAGAAGGCCTGATCGATCGGCACACCGCTCTTGCAGGCGATCGAGAATGACAGGCAGAAGCGCGCGATGCCAGCCTTGTTGAAGATGCTGCCAATCAGCGGGAAGCGCAGCTTGTTCTTGTCCCAGCGGTATTTGTATTGCGGTTGTTTCAGTGCGAGCAAGAAGCCATACAATGCAGCGCCCATCAGAACCAGTACCGCCCACCACCAGTTCACCGCGAAGTCGGATACCGCCAGCAGTATGCGTGTCAGCAAGGGCAATTCGACCTTCATGCCGGCGTAGACTTTTGCGAATACCGGGATTACGAACACGGTCAGGATGCCGATCGCAATCGCAATCGCAATCACGACGAAGGTCGGATAACGCAGCGCACTCTTGATCTTCTGCCGCATGTCGCGCTCGAATTCGAGCTGCGCGAACAGTCGGGTGAACACCTCGTCCAGCCGACCCGCGCCTTCACCGACACGGATCATGCTCACATAGTAGTCATCGAAAAATGCCGGATGGTGCGCCATTGCCGCCGATAGCTCCAGGCCCTGGTCAAGATCTTCACGCAACTTGCCCAGTAGGGTGGCCAGCTTCGGGTTGCCGGACGACTTCTGCATACCGTGCAAGGCCTGCATCAGCGGCAAGCCGGCGCGCACCATGGTGCCCAGCTGCCGCGTGAACAGCAACAGGTCGGTTGGCGTCAGCGATCCCTGTCCATTCAATCGTGCGATCAGTCCGGATGACTGTGCCGGTATCGCCTGCTCGCTGATCTTTACCGGCACGATGCCGCCATCCAGCATCCACTGCGCGACGGCTTGCGGATTTGGCGATTCAATCCGGCCCTTGATGAGTTCGCCGCTGCGGTTGCGGCCTTCGTACAGAAAATGGCGCATCGCTTCTGCCTTGGTGTCCGGCTCAGGCCTCTTCGGTGCTGACGACCTTCATCGCCTCGGCCACCGTGGTTTTGCCGCGCAATACCAGACGCAGTACCTGGTCGGCGATGGTGCCGCCTGTCAGCTGCGCGGTTGCGGCGGCCTCGAATTCCTGCAGCGAGCCGCTGCGCAGTGCGCGTGCCAGCGGCGGCGTGATGCTCAACAGCTCATGCACACCGGTACGCCCCTTGTAGCCGATGTTGTTGCAGCGATGGCAGCCACAGGCGCGCATGAAGCGCGTGCCTTCACGCAGCGACTCGCGCCCCAGCGCATGCAGCACCCAGCCAAGTTCATCCTCGGTCGGCTCGGCCGGCTGCGCACAATGCGCACACAGCACGCGCACCAGCCGCTGTGACACCACGGCCAGCAGCGTTGACGCGATCAGGTAGGGCGGTATGCCCATGTCGGCCAGCCGCCCCGGCGTGCTGAGCGCGTCATTGGTATGCAGGGTCGACAGCACCAGGTGGCCCGTCATCGCAGCGCGACTCGCGATCTGCGCAGTTTCGTGATCGCGGATCTCGCCGATGAAGATCACGTCCGGATCCTGGCGCAGGAAGGAGCGCAGCACGCGCGCGAAGTCGAGCCCGATCTTGTCATTGGTCTGCACCTGCACGATGCCCGGCATCCGGTATTCCACCGGGTCTTCGCAGGTCAGGATCTTCACATCCGGCTGGTTCAGCATTTGCAGCGCGCCATACAGCGTGGTGGTCTTGCCGGAACCGGTTGGGCCGGTGACCAGCACGATGCCATGCGGCGCGCGTATCGCCTGTTCGAAGCGGGCGAACAGCTCTGCATCCATGCCGGTGTCGGTCAATGCCACCAGCCCTTGTTGCTGCATCAGTATGCGCAGTACCACCGATTCGCCATACAGCGTCGGCAGCGTGGACATGCGTACATCGAGTTTGTGCACACCGGAGCGCACTGCGATGCGGCCATCCTGGGGCAGCCGTTTCTCGGCAATGTCGAGGCCGGCCATCAGCTTCAGGCGCACCACCAGCGGCGACGCGATCTTCAGGTCGGCCTCGGCCTGCACATGCAGTGCGCCATCGATACGGTAGCGCACCACCAGTCGCTTTTCCTGTGGCTCGATGTGCACATCGGACGCGCGCACCTGCGAGGCATGGTCAAAAATCGTTTGCAGCAGCTTTACCACCGGCGCATCGGCATCATCGATCACGGCGCCCATCTGGTCGAGGTCAACCAGTGTGACGTCGCGCTCGATATTGCGCTCGACCGCGCGCGCGATCTCGCCCAGCTGGTCAGACTTGCCATACACGCGGTCCAGCGTGGCGAGCAGCGCATCACGCTCGACCTGCACGATATCCACCGGGCGCTTGATCAGTTGCGAGATCGCGTCCTGCGCGCGCAGGTTGTTCGGATCGACCAGACCCACCAGACAGCTGTCACCGAGGTCTTGCAACAAGATCGCCTGGCAGCGCCTTGCCTGTACTTCCGGCAGCGTGCGAGAGAATGGCACGTCAAGTTCATGCCGCATCAGGTCGAGTACAGGCATCGCGCCTCCCTGGCTTGTCAGTGCGTCAGCGGGTTTCATTGGCCGGCGCGCTCCGACCGCATCTGCTGCACGCGGCGTTGGGTGTGCAGCAGGTCGTCCTGCCACGCACTGTCATTCGCGATCACGGTCGGCCTCAGCAGGATCACCAGCTCGCGCTTGCTTGTCGCGCGACTGGTGCTGCCGAACAGCTTGCCCACACCCGGCGCATTGCCAACGCCGGGTACTTGCGAGCGCTCGTTGCTGCCGGCTTCGCGCATCAGCCCGCCGATCACGACCACCTGGCCATTTTTTGCGCGTACCACGCTGTCGGCTTCGGACGCACTGCTCGATGCCAGTGGCAAGGTCAGCTGGCCACCGACGCCGAGGTTGATGTTCTTGTTCACCGTGCTCACCTGCGACACCGACGGCCGGATGTGCAGCATGATGTTGCCGTCGCGATCGATCTGCGGCAGCACGTCGAGCACCACGCCGGAGAAGAAGGGACGCAGGGTCACGTTCGGCATGGTCGTGATCGCGCCACCGGCCGATGGCGTGGTGGTGCCGCCGGAGACACCGGTGACGAAGAATTCATCGGTGCCGACCTTCAGCACCGCTTGCTGATTGTTCAGCGTCGAGATCCGCGGGCTGGACAACACCTGCACCGCGCCCTGGGTTTCGAGGAAGGACAGCAACGCAGCGAAATTGGTGCCTTGTACGGCCAGCCCGAACAGCGTGCCGCCCGAGCTGGACACGGTGGAGATTGCAGAGCCGGCAACCGCGGACACATTGCCATTGCCGATCGCCGTGTCCGGTACATTGTTCAGGCTCGCACCCGGCTGCACCACGCCGCCGCTGGCGCGCGTACTGCCGCCGTGGAACGCAGCCCAGTTCACACCGGCCTGGTAGCTGTCCGACAGTTGCACTTCAATGATCTTTGCCTCCAGGATCACTTGCCGTTCGACTGACAGTTGCGCCGCCTTCAGGTAAGCGGCGATGTCGCGCAATTCCTTAGGCATCGCACGGGCGACGATCACGCCCGACTGCGGACTGACCACGATGCTGCGGCCATTGCCTGCCGCAATGCCGGCGATCGCTTCCAGCGACACCCTCAGCTCTTGCCAGAAATCGACTTCGCTGGTGGTGGTCACACGCGAACTGTCGGCGGTCCGTCCGGCCACCGTGCCCGGTGCGGAGCCGGGTGCGCTGGTCGTGCCTAGCGTGCCCGACATGCCTGGTGTGCCCGGCAGCATGCTGTCAGTCAGCGAGCCCGCCGCCACCCGGGTGTCCGAGCTGCCCTTGCGTTGACCGGTGGGGTAACTGACCTGAAATACCCGGCTTTCCATCACTGGTTGTTTCACCGTGATCTTGCGGCCGTCGAGCGTGATATCCAGGTCATACATGTCGCGTATCGCTTCCAGCGCCTCGGGCACGGTCACGTTCGCGAGTTTGGCCGACAGGTTGCCGCTCACATTCGGATGCACCAGCATCGTGTACGGTGTGCCGGCAGCCAGCGCCATGAAGAACTGCCGTGCCGGCACATGGTTCATCGCAATGCTGATGCGTGGCTCATCCGGTGACGGCGCTGCCAGCGGCGCCGGCCGTGCGACGGCCATATCGGGCTCTGGCATGACGGCGGCTGTCGCTGGTGGTGCCGCTGCCGGATCAGGCAAGGTCAGCGCCTGCGTGATCGCTTCGCTGTGCGGCAGCTGCGCGGGCTTCGTCGGCGATGATGCGCAGCCGCCAAGGGTCATCATCGCAGCCATCGCAATCACGGTGGCGATGGTGGCGTGCAGAGGCACGGTCGGGGCGATCGGCGTGGGCATGATCAGTTTCCTTGCATTTCGGTGGCGGTCGACAGCGGCAGCGTGCGCGGACCGTTCGGGGTTGTCATGATCACGGCCTCGTCGTGGATTTCGAGCACGCTCAGTCCGCGAATGCTGTCGCCGACGCCCAGCAATTCGCCGTCGATCACCGCAAAGCGGCGCTCGGTGGCGGTCAATACCAGTTGCAGCTGCGGCAGCACGACCGCTGCGGGAGCACGCGGTTGCGCGGGCGGCAGCGGGCTGCTGCGTGGTGTGGTGGACGCCAGCGGTCGGGTCGGATCGCGCAGCACTTTTTCGACGGATCGTCCCGGCGGAGGTGTTTCCGCAGCGCGCGCCGGCACACAGGCCAGCGTGATGACCACGGTCATCGCGATCACGAGCAGCAAGGCGGCCGCCACTACCGCGATCGAGGTCTCGACCGGTAGTACGACCAGGTAGGCAAGCAGGTTTTTCATGGCAGGGGTTTCACTGAAAGTGACGCAGATGGCGATGGCGACATGGGCGCCAATGGCGCCTGTCGTTGCTCGGAAAGTGTGGTGATGGTCAGCCGCAGCACCGAGTCCGGATGCCTGACGACTTCGAGCGATGCCGACGTCCAGAACAGGCGCTTTGGGTAGCGGCGCAGTTTTTCAAGGTAGGGCAGCAGTGCGAGGTAATTGCCCTTCACCGCAATTTCGACGCCGTGCTGGTGCACGGTGATCGGTGGCAGCTCGGGAGCAGACTGGCCGCCGATCATCGCCGGTGCCGGCTTGAGTTCGCTGCCATCGGCTGCTTGCGGACCGCGCGGCAGCAGCGGTACCACCGGCAGTGTCTTGAGCGACATCAGCTTCAGGCCCGGCGTGGTGCGCAGCATCGTGTTCAGCAGCGCAGACAATTTCAGCGCGCTGCCATCATCTTCGGACAGCAGCGCATCCGCCTCCGCGATGATGCGCATCAGATCGTCGAGCTCCGCTTGTTTGTCGCCGGCATTGAGTGCAGCCAGCTGTGCCGACAGCTCGGCCACTTGTGTCTGCACCCGCTGCAGTTCGCCGCGCTGAACCTCGGCCTGCGTCTGCCACTGCCGTATGCGCTTGTGCTGTGGCGCGAGCACGCTCGCATCCAGCACGAAATACAGCGCGCTCAGCACGGCCGACAACATCAGCAGGCGCTCGCGCGAGGTCTTGCCTTCGAAGGCGCGGGTGGCGGCCTGCCAGTGCCGGTGAAAGCCCGGACGCAGGTCCGGACCCGGTTGTGGCTGCGCGGTGAAGGTCGTCATGGACATCTCAGTACAGTTTGAAGACGTAGACCGGCGCGGCAGCGTCGTCGTCATCCGGATGCGCCTGCAGCGGCACGATCTCGATCTGGTTCAGCTGAGCGCCATATTTGCGTACTGCGTCATTGAGTGCCGCGGCATAGGGCAGCACATCTTCCTTGCGCAGTGCGCGACCCTCGATGCGCAGCGTGCGACCGGCATTCGAGACCGACACCAGCGTCACCCATACGCCTTGCCGTGGCAGTGCGGCCAGCTCGGTCAGTTCCTCGCCATACCCATCGAGGCTGCCGAGCTCACCGGCCTTCAGCCGCGCCAGCAAGTCGCGCGACACCCGCGTGCGCGGTTCGAGTGCGGCGATTTGTGCGGCGATGTTGTTCGGGTTTGCCGATTCACCAAGCCGGGTCTGCAAGGCCAGCAGCAATTGCTGCTGCTGTGCCAGTGCCTGCGCGGTGCTCTCGGCATCGCGTCGTGCTGCCTCCGCTGCCTGCGATTGCCACGCGACGTGTGCGCCCAGCACCAGCATCCACACGCCCACGCCCAGCAGTGCGCGCCGTGCGGACAGCGCCGGCGCCTGTGGCGCACGCGGCAACAGATTGATCTGCTGGCTCATGCGTGGCTCTCCAGGCCGCGCAATGCCGCACCGATGGCGTGGAAGTGCTGCATGAAGACCAGCGGCTCACGCAGATCCGGCGCATGTGACAGGTCGAACAAGGCTTCGGGCAGCAAGGTCTCGACCGGTTCGGGCAGAGTCAGTGCCAGCAAGTCGCAAAAGCCTTCGGGCGCGCCGGCCACCAGCACGCGGGCTGCCATCATGAACGGGAAGTTGCCACGCACCGCCTCGATCGAGCGTTGTACTTGCGTCGCAATGCGCTCGTTGTTTGCTGCCCGGCGCTCCGGATGCTGCTCGCGATCCGTGGCCTCGGCGATCAGTCGGTCCATGTACAGCTCGTGATGCCAGCTGAAACTGATCTGTACTTCTTCCTGGCCGAAGGCAACCATCACGAGCAATTCATCGCTACGCTCGGCCAGTGCGGCGACATTGCGCTGCGCCGTTTCGCGGATATCTATCGCTGCCAGCCTCAGCCTTGCGTCATCAAACCGTGCCGTGTGCTGCCGCACCGCATCGCCGCGTGCGGCGATCGCATACAGTTCGGGCATGCGCTCCGGTTGCCAGGCCTGGGTCGGTATCTTCATGAAATCCACCGATGCATCCTCGGCCGCAAAGTCGAGCGCCGGCGCTACCTGCCAGCGCACGCTCTGTGCCAGCTCGGCTGCCGGTACCGCAGGTTCGGCGATCACGCTGATGCGGTACTCATCGCGTGGCAACAACAGCGTCCATGGTCGCGCACCTGCATCGATCTGCTGTGCCAGGCTGGCCAGCTGCGCTGCATCCGGCGGGTTGCCGCTGCGCTCGCGCAGATCGGCCGTTGCCGCTTTCAACACGCGCGGCCGTCCGTCGCCTTGCGGGTGCGCGACCAGCACCGCTGTCAGTCGTGTGGCCGAGATATCGAGTGCAGCCCAGGGTGTGGCGCGCGCGCGGGTTACGGCCAGTACCTTCGACTTCGCCCTGATCGCATGCCACACGCGCGCCGGCGACAGCACGGCGGACAAGGACGACAAGGACGACGAGGACGACCAAGGCGACAAACACATCGACCTGATCGCTGACGTCCATGATGTCCATGACATCGGGGACAGCTTCGAAAACGATGAAGACCGCACCTGCGGCTTGCTGTTGCTGGCCATCAGAACGGCTCCCACCAGTTATACGGTTGGATGAAGCTCACCAGCCCGCGTGGGGTGGCCGGATCCACATTCTTCAGGCAGGCGAAGCCGGCCGCCCACTCATCGGTGGTCGTGCCCTGGGTGGTGAAGCTGAAATCGGTCGGTACACCGGTCGCGAACAGGCTGTCGATGCCGCCGGCGGCGATCGGTCGGTGCAGGTACCAGACCTCGGAGTACATGTCGTAGCTGAGCGAGTGAAAGCGCTCGAGCAGCACCATCGGCACCCTGGCCGCGCCGAAACTGACCGATGTCAGTGTGTCATTCGGCGACTCTGCCTTTGCCGAAAAGCCGAACACCAACGTATCGGCACCCTTGCACCAGCCGGCACTGCCGGTGGCGCTGGTGCCCAGCATGCGGCCATCCCTCACCTGACCGGCGACGGTATTCGAGGTGCCGGCCGTGCCCTTGTTCTGAGCACTCTGGTCATCTGCATAGGCGCCCAGATAACTGACGCCGTTGCCTTCGAAGATAGCGCCGGTGGCCACATAGTTGCGGTCTGCACCGAGATTCTGGATCACCGTGTAATCGCCCACCGTGGTGGTGGTCGCGATCACGCCGCGCCCGCCGACGGACGGTATGCCGGAGCTGGACTGAATGCTCCAGCCCTGGGTACAGGTACCGGAGTAGGTGCCGGTCTGCACGCAGGTGGTAGCCGAGGTGTTGGGACCACCGGCATCGCTCTTGCGCCGGAAAGCGAGATTGCTGACGATGACCGAGTTGGCCTGATAGGGATTGATGGTCTGCGCGATATTGCTCGTGAAGCCGCCGAAGCCGGCCACACCGGCGTGGGTCGGGGAGCAGTACGCAATATCGATGCTGACCGTACGCGTGCTGCTGCCGACCGTGCCCTGCACCTGCCCGCGACAGCCGCGCGCCACCCGCATGCCATTGCAGCCGGACGAGACCGGGATGTCGGTCACGCTGGTCGCCGACAGCATCGTGTAGCTGGCGCCATCGAGGCTGCCACTGGGGAAGCTGTTGCCGGCGCAGGACATCGGCCCGGCCTTGCGCATCTTCGCCAGCATGGATTCGATGCCGCTGTCAGCCGCCAGCAGTGCCTTCGTGCTGTGCTGATGCGCGAGGGTCGCGCTGCTGTTGGATTCGGCCGCCATCAGCAGGAAGCGCAGCGCGGACGCGACCACGATCAGCAACATCAGCACGGTCACGATCGCGAACACGCCACGCTGGCGTGAACGGGAGCGCAGCACACGCGAGCGCACCGGAGGCCGGGCCGTGGCATCGCGCCTCATTTCGCCGCGCCCCACGCGCCATTGCGCAGCACCACGCGCGAACGGTGGCTGACCGGCGCGCCATTCGCAGGCGTGACAGTCAAGGTAATGTCGATGAACGACAGTTTGCTGCCGAAGGCCGGATCGGCCAGCGCCAGCGCGACCGGTGCGCTTCCATTGCCGGCACTGCCATACGCCCAGTAATCGAAGCGCAGGCTTGCGACCCGGTCGGCGAGGGTGGCCGGGCTGCTGGCCGCGCAGGCAGGGAAACTGACTGTGTCGAGCTTGGCCAGCGTGCCGGTCTGGCGCAGCGCCAGACTGGTCCACGCATTGCCGCCATTGCCGCCGGCGCGGCTGAAGCACAGGCCGCTGCTCGCATGGCTGCTCCCGGCGATCGCATTCAACGGGATCAACTGAAAGCCGCTGCCCTGCGCGTCATGGCGCACCTGGCGCAACTCGCGCACCATGCGCTCGGTCGCATAGCGCAGGCTGTCGATCGCGGACAGATTGCCTGCCACCGCAGAGCGCGCCTGTATCGCGCGCAGCACCGGTTGCATCGCAGCCACCGCCAGCAGCGAGGTCAGTACCATCGCAATCACCAGCTCGATCAGGCTGAAGCCGTGCTGCCGCCGGCCGTGGTGCGGACGGTGGTTGACATGATGCGGGTAATGGCGGTGCATGGACCATGCTCAGTGGTTGGCCAGCAGTGCCGCCAGCGATGCGAGCTTGCGACCCTGCTGCGTGACGCTGACCAGGACTTGCTTGCAGCCATTCGACGGATTCGGGCAGGCACTGCTGGACGACACATCGGTCACCTGCACGCTGCGTACGAGCGTGGTGCCCGTGATCGGGTTTTCCAGCGGATAGGCGCAGCTCGCCGATAGCGTGCTGCAGCTGGCCGCTTGCAGCGGCACATAGGCATAGCCGCGGTTCGGGTTGCGGCGGTCGGCCAATACCATTTCCACGCGCTCCTGTGCGTATTGCATTGCGAGCGCGCTCGCATCGACGTCGGCGATGCGGCGCGCGGCTTCGCGCGATACCGACAGCAAGGCCACCAGTGAACCGGAGAAGACGACGATCAGCACCACCAGCTCGACCAGGGTAAAACCCTTGGCAGAGCGCAGGCGGTGGCGATGATGGCGATGATCGTCCTTCATTGCAGTTGAGCCACCGTCACGAAGCCGGTGCCGGGCGCAACGCTGACAGTTGCCACCACCGTGCCATGCGACGACAGCTGGTAGGTCATGGTGCTGACGGACTGAGGACGACCGAGCAAGTCGAACTGCACTGCCGAGGGTCCGGACAGCGTCACGCCGTTCTCGAGCGCCACGCAAAAGCCGCCGTGATGGCCGGGGTCGAGCAAGGTCGGCGTCGGGTTCGGGCAGCTGACGGCCGGTGGTGTCACCTGCGTGCACACGGCCGGGTCGACACAGCTGACGCGCCAGGAAGTCGCATCGCTGTTGAATGACAGCGGTTTGCCCAGTGACATGGCCAACAGTCGTGCATGACGCAAGTCATCGGCCAGTCGCACCGCCTGCCAGTTGGCCGCATTGCGAGAGGCATTCGGCATCATTTTCGGCACCACCGATACGGACATCAGACTGGCCACGGCGATCGTCGTGACCAGCTCCAGATGGCTGAAGCCGCGCGCCCGCCACCTGCACGGCAGGCGGGAGAGACGTCGCTTCAGATCCATTGCAATGCTCTATCAGGCGCTGCTTCAGCAGCCCGTGACAGTCACGTTGTAGCCGGGTTGTGCGGTGGCGGTCGCCGGCACATACACGACGTTGCAGGACGCCGGTGTGGTCGAACCCGAATGCGAGATCGTGTTGGCGGTCGCGGTATTGAAGTCGGCTGCCGGTGACAGGCCCACGCACTTCAGCAGTTCGGTCGTGTCTGCCGCATAGCCATACACGGTGCTGATGCCGGTGGTGCCGCAGGCATTCACGCTGCCGGTGGCGCCGCCCTGATTTGCGATCTGGGCAGCCGAATAGATCGCGGTGTTGGCCGACGCGAGGCTGCCGGTCACACCCTTGATGGTCGCGGCGCGCGCATTGCCGGCGAGGTCGGTCATCTTCGGCAACGCGATCGCGGCGAGGATGCCGATGATGACGATGACGATGACCAGTTCGATCAGCGTGAAGCCTTGTTGGCGGCGGAGGGTCGTGATTGAGGTTCGCATGGAGTTCTCCTGAAGATTGCGCGGCGAGGGATAGCCAGCGCTGAATGGACTGGTCTATGTCTCAGCAGAGAATTTACTGCTGCCCTGCAACAGGAGTGGGTGCGAACAGAGGGAAGAAATGAAGGCAAATTGCGGCTTGAGCGACCCTAAATTTGCCCCGTGATCTGCCGTTAACGCAGGGATCGCATGGCTTTTTCAGGCTTTTGGCACGACCTGTGATGAGGCAGACAATTGGCGCTTGTTCAATTGATGCGCAGGCAATTCACCAGCGAGTAATTCACCAGTGTGCAGTTCGCAAGCCGGTAATTTGGAAGCCGGCGATACATAAGCCAGCGATTCACCAGCCGGCGATTCGTTCGCTGACATCCTCTGCGCCGCCCCTGACTGTGGTCGCGACAGACACTTACACGATGCCGAGATTGTGCGTGCTCGTGCTCAGGTCGCGGTCGCGTGCATCCTTGCCTTGCAATTTGATCGCGAGTCGCAGGTCATTCACCGAATCGGCATTGCGTAACGCATCTTCGATGCTGATCTTGTCGGCGTCGACCAGATTAAATAGCGCCTGATCGAAGGTCATCATGCCAAGCTCACGCGATTTCTTCATCACTTCGCGGATCTGGTGGACCTCACCCTTGAAGACCAGCTCCGAGATCAGTGGCGAGTTCAGCATGATCTCCACCGCCGCAACGCGGCCGGCACCGCCTTTCGTCGGAATCAGGCGCTGCGAGATCATTGCCTTCAGGTTCAGTGACAGATCCATCAACAGCTGCTGCCGGCGTTCTTCGGGGAAGAAGTTGATGATGCGGTCCAGCGCCTGATTGCTGTTGTTCGCATGCAGCGTGGCGACGCACAGATGGCCAGTCTCGGCAAAGGCGATTGCATGATCCATGGTCTCGCGGTCGCGAATTTCGCCGATCAGGATCACGTCCGGCGCCTGCCTCAGCGTGTTCTTCAGTGCGGTGTGCCAGTCCGCGGTGTCGGTGCCGACCTCGCGCTGCGTGACAATGCAGTTCAGGTGGGGATGAACGAACTCGATCGGATCTTCGATGGTGATGATGTGGCCATGGCTGTTCGCATTGCGGTGCCCGACCATTGCCGCCAGTGTCGTCGATTTTCCGGAACCGGTGGCGCCCACCATGATCACCAGCCCGCGCTTGTTCATCACGATATCCTTCAGCTGAGGCGGCATGCCGAGCCGGTCGATATCCGGGATCTCGGTATTGATGGTGCGTATCACCATGCCCGCGCGCCCCTGCTGTATGAAGGCAGACACCCGGAAGCGGCCGATGCCATCCGGACTGATCGCGAAATTGCACTCGCGGGTCGTAGCGAATTCGGTACGCTGGCGCTCGTTCATCACTGCATGTACCAGCATCGCGCTGTCGTCCGCCGACAGCAGCTGCTGATCGACGGCGGTCAGCACGCCATGGCACTTGATCGCCGGCGCGAAGCCAGCAGTGATGAACAGGTCGGAGCCGCCCTGCTGCTTCATTGTGCTCAGTAACTGATCGATCAGGGTTTCTGCACGCATCGGGTTCATCGCCATCCCCTTGTCTGTTCAGCCAACGAAGTTTTCTGGCATCTTCGCGCACTGCCGTGCAGCAGCCATCGAGATGCGGTTGCGCTTGACCAGATCCATCAGGCATGCGTCCAGTGTCTGCATGCCAAACGCACTGCCGGTCTGTATCGCCGAGTACATTTGCGCGACCTTCGCTTCGCGGATCAGGTTGCGGATCGCTGGTGTGCCCAGCATGATTTCGTGCGCAGCGACGCGTCCCTGACCATCACGGGTCTTGATCAGGGTCTGCGAAATCACCGCCTGCAATGATTCGGACAGCATCGCGCGCACCATGTCCTTTTCATCGCCGGGAAACACATCAATGATGCGGTCGATGGTCTTGGGAGCGGACACCGTGTGCAGCGTGCCGAACACCAGATGGCCAGTTTCGGCGGCGGTCAGCGCCAGGCGTATGGTTTCCAGGTCGCGCAATTCACCGACCAGTACCACGTCCGGGTCTTCGCGCAGGGCCGAGCGCAACGCTGCCGCGAATGAGTGCGTATGCGGCCCCACTTCGCGCTGGTTGATCAGTCCCTTCTTCGATTCATGCACGAATTCGATCGGGTCCTCGATGGTCAGGATGTGCGCATATTCATGCTCGTTTACATGGTTCACCATCGCCGCCAGCGTGGTGGACTTGCCGGAGCCGGTCGGCCCGGTGACCAGCACCAGCCCGCGCGGCTTCAGCGCAAGCTCGGCAAAGATCGCCGGCGCACCCAGATCCTGCAGCGTCAGTATCTTCGACGGGATGGTGCGCATCACTGCGGCCGCGCCGCGATCCTGGTTGAATGCATTCACGCGGAAGCGTGCGACGCCGGGCAGCTCGAACGAGAAATCGACTTCCAGACTGTCTTCATAGCGCTTGCGCAGGCTGTCGTTCATCACCTCGTAGATCATTGCGTGCACTTCCTTGTGCATCATCGCGGGCAGGTTGATGCGACGTACGTCGCCATGTACACGGATCATCGGCGGCAAGCCGGCCGACAGGTGCAGATCGGAAGCGCCGTTCCTGACGGCGAAAGCAAGCAGTTCGGAGATATCCATGAGGTTCGCGCCGGCGTGAAGGCCGCGCGCGAGAACAAGACCGCAAGCGCGCGACAGGGTGACCGGCACATCGCTGTCGCCGGTCTGGTCGCGCGATTATCTGGCTTGCAGGATCAGGCTCTCAACGGGAACAGCGGGGAAAAGCAGCGTCTGTTGTGTCGACGCGCCGTTCAGGCCTTGACAGCCTGCCAACCCAAAACGATACCTGCGAACACGGCGGTACCGAGCCAGTTGTTGTGCCGGAATGCCGCAAAGCAGCGCATGCGGTCGCGATCACGGATCAGCAGCCAGTGATAGACCGCGATACCGGCGGCAATGATGATGCCGGCGTAGAAACCCGGCCCCAGACCGCGCGCGTGGCCGACAGCGGTGATCAGTGCGAGGCTGATCGCATAGCAGATCATCACCGCCAGCACATCGAAACGACCGAACGTGATCGCCGATGTGCGTATGCCTATCAGCAGGTCGTCGTCACGATCCACCATCGCATATTCGGTGTCATAGGCCAGCGCCCAGAAAATGTTCGCGACCAGCAGCACCCAGGCCTCCATCGGTACCGTGTTCAGCACCGCCGCATACGCCATCGGTATGCCGAAGCCGAACGCGATGCCCAGATAAGCTTGCGGCAACGCGAAGAAGCGCTTGAAGTAAGGATAGGTGCCCGCAATGATGATGGCCGCGACTGACAGCTGCCAGGTCAGCAGGTTCAGCGGCAGGATCAGCACAAAGGACAGCAGCGCCAGCACCACCGCGACGGCCACTGCTTCCCATGGCGCGATCTGGCCCGAGGTCAGCGGGCGTTGCGCGGTGCGCTTCACATGTTTGTCGAAATCACGATCGGCAAAATCATTGATCGCGCAACCCGCCGAGCGCATCAATATCGTGCCGACACTGAAGATCACGACCAGCGTCCAGTCCGGGTGACCGTTCGATGCAAGCCACAGCGCCGACAGCGTTGGCCACAGCAACAGCAGGCTGCCGATCGGTTTGTCCAGACGGACCAGGCGCGCATACAGCTGCAGCCGGTGCAGCGCCGGGTGCGGCGGGTGGGTGTGCTCGGTCGTGTCACTCATGGCGCGCAGTGTAGCCTGCGGCGGAGTGCCATGTACAGTCGCGCGGTCATGCGCTTTTCGGGCTTACGCCGCGCTGTATCGCGCTGTTTCAGTTTTCTGCGAGCGCGGCGTCCGGCAACATCTGCACGCCGTTCAGCTTGCAGGACAACACCGCTTGCCGCACTGCTTCGATCGCGCCGCCGCGCGTGAAGCTCTTGCGCCATGCGATCACCACGCGGCGCGACGGCGCCGGGTCTTCGAAAGGAATGTAGCGCAGCATCTGGTCGGTGGTCGGCGCCGCCGGTACTGACGCTTGTGGCAGCACCGTGATGCCGATGCCGGACGCGACCATATGCCGTATCGTCTCCAGCGACGATCCTTCAAAGGTGCGTGCAATGCCGCCGCTGCCGTTCGAGAAGCGCGACATCTCCGGGCACACCTCCAGCACCTGGTCGCGGAAGCAGTGACCGGCACCCAGCAGCAGCATGGTCTCGGTCTTGAGCTCCTCGGCCGGCAGCGCGGTCCGCGTCGCCCACGGATGCTGGCGCGGCACCGCAACCATGAAGGGTTCGTCATACAGCGGCTGCACATTCAGCCCTTGCTCATTGAAGGGCAGTGCCATGATCGCGGCGTCCAGCTCACCGGCGCGCAGCAGTTCGATCAGCTTGACCGTGAAATTTTCCTGCAACACCAGCGGCATCTGCGGCACGGTATCGATCAGCGTTGGCACCAGCTGCGGCAACAGATAGGGCGCAATGGTGTAGATCACGCCGACCCGCAGCGGACCGACCAGCGGGTCCTTGTTCTGCTTCGCGATGTTCTTGATGTACGCGGTTTGTTCGAGCACATGCTCGGCCTGCGCAATGATCTGGGTGCCGATCGGCGTGACCGAGATTTCGGAGCCGCCGCGCTCGAAGATCGCGACCCCGAGCTCGTCCTCGAGCTTCTTGATCGCCACTGACAGCGTGGGCTGCGCGACGAAACAGGCTTCGGCGGCGCGTCCGAAATGCTTCTCGCGCGCGACGGCCACGATGTATTTCAGTTCTGTCAATGTCATGCGCGTAAGTGTCGCATAGATGGCCCGGCAGCGCCTGCGGCGTCATTCAGACCCGCAGGTAGTCTTCCTTTGCGCCCAGCCAGCGCGCCAGATGGGCATCGGCCACCGCCGATGATTCGGCCAGCAGCTGCTGAGCGACATCGCGTGCTTGCTCTACCAGCCACTGGTCTGTTTCCAGATCGGCAAAGCGCAGCATCGCCTGGCCCGGTTGCTGCGCACCGAGGAATTCACCGGGCCCGCGGATCGCCAGATCTCTGCGCGCGATTTCGAACCCATCATTCGTCTCGCGCATGATGGCCAGCCGCTGCTTCGCCACCGGCCCCAGCGGTCCCTGGTACATCAGCAGGCAAGCGCTGGCCGCCGCGCCGCGACCGACGCGACCGCGCAACTGGTGCAGCTGCGACAAGCCGAAGCGCTCGGCATGCTCAATCACCATGAGCGATGCATTCGGCACATCGACGCCGACTTCGATCACGGTGGTCGCCACCAGCAGATGCAAGTCACCGTGCGCAAACGCATCCATCACCTGTTGCTTCTCGGCCGGCTTCAGGCGTCCATGCACCAGCCCGACCCGCAGATCCGGCAAGGCGGCCGACAGCAGCGCATGTGTCTCGGTCGCAGTCTGCAGTTGCAGCGCCTCGGATTCTTCGATCAGCGGGCAGACCCAATAGATCTGCCGACCTTCGAGCGCTGCCGCATGCACGCGTGCGATCACTTCATCACGTCGTTCCTGGGCGATCAATCGTGTGACGATCGGTGTGCGGCCCGGCGGCAGCTCATCAATCACGGACACTTCAAGGTCCGCGTAATACGTCATCGCCAGCGTGCGCGGTATCGGTGTGGCCGACATCATCAGCTGGTGCGGCACGCTGCCGACGCCCTTGTTGCGCAGCGTGAGCCGCTGTGCGACGCCGAAGCGATGCTGTTCATCGACGATTACCAGCCCCAGTTTCGCGAACGTGACATCCTGCTGGATCAGCGCATGCGTACCGACCACCAGTTGCGCCGTGCCGGACTCGATGCGCGCGCGCGCGTCGTCCTTGTCGCGCTTCTTCAGGCTGCCGGTCAGCCAGGCGACATTCACGCCCAGTGGCTCCAGCCAGCTCGCGATCTTGCGGAAATGCTGCTCGGCCAGAATTTCCGTCGGCGCCATCAACGTGGCCTGATAGCCATTGTCGATCGCCTGCGCAGCCGCCAGTGCGGCGACCACGGTCTTGCCGCTGCCGACATCACCCTGCAGCAGCCGCTGCATCGGGAAAGGCTGGCGGATGTCGGCGCGAACCTCGGCCAGCACGCGCTGCTGCGCACCGGTCAGCCGGAATGGGAGAGTGTCGAGCAAGGCTGCGCTCAATTTGCCCGGTTTTGACAGCATCGGCGCGCCTTGCTGGCGGCGCGCCGCCTGTGCGCGCTTCATCGACAGCTGCTGCGCGAGCAACTCGTCGAATTTCATCCGTATCCAGGCCGGGTGGCTGCGCTCGGCCAGCGCATGTTCGTCGACATCCGGCGGCGGGTTGTGCAGCAGCCGGATCGCGGGCTCGAAAGGCATCAGCTTCAGCTGCGTGCGCAAGGCCTCCGGCAATGTGTCGTGCCACGCGATGCGCGTCATCGCATTCGCAATCGCCTTGCGCAGCAGCGCTTGCGACAAGCCTTCGCCGGCTGGATAGACGGGCGTCAGTGCGTCGGGTAGCGGCATGCCTTCATCGACGCTCTTCACGGTCGGGTGCACCATCTCGTCACCGAAAAAGCCATGACGCAGCTCGCCGCGCACGCGCAGCCGTTTGCCCACCGCCATTTGCGTCGCCTGACTGCCATAGAAATTCAGGAAGCGCAGTACCAGCAAGCCGGTGTCATCGGCCAGCTTCACCACCAGCTGGCGGCGCGGCCGGTACTGGATATCGCATTCGATGACCACGCCCTCAACCTGTACCGGCAGGCCGTGCATGTTGCCGGCCTCGCTGATCGTGTGCAGCTGCGTCTCGTCTTCGTAGCGCATCGGCAGGTGCAGCACCAGTGCCATGTCGTTGCCCAGCCCGAGCCGCGCGAGCTTGTCGGCCGTGCGCAGGCTTTTCGCGGCGGCGGGCTTTTTTGCGGCAGGGGCTTTTTTGCGGGCGGCGGGCATGGGGATGGTGTTGGCTGGCGCAGCGTAGAATACCGGCTTTTCGCGCCGTCAACCGGCGTCTTCGGTTTTCCTCTCTATGTACTCGCTGTCCGATTTCGATTTTGACCTTCCGCCCGAACTGATCGCGCAATTCCCGCTGCCCGAACGCAGCGCATCGCGCCTGCTGCATGTCGCGCAGGATGGCTTGCATGACCGTCGCTTCACCGACGTGACCGAACTGTTCCAGCCGGGCGATGTGCTGGTGTTCAATGACACGCGGGTGATGAACGCGCGCTTCTTCGGCACCAAGGAAACCGGTGGCAGGGTCGAAGTGCTGGTCGAGCGCCTGCTCGATGCGACCACGGTGCTGGCGCAGGTGCGTGCGTCGAAATCACCGCCGGCAGGCATGACGCTGCGGCTGGCCGATGCCTTCGAGGTGAGCGTCGGCGAGCGTGCGGGCGAGTTCTTCACGCTGCATTTTCCGTCCGACGCGATGCCGCTGATCGATGCCTATGGCAGGCTGCCACTGCCGCCGTACATCGAGCACGCTGCCGATGCGCAGGATGCGAATCGCTACCAGACGGTGTACGCGAAGAACCCGGGCGCGGTTGCAGCGCCGACAGCCGGCCTGCATTTTGATGAACCGCTGCTGCAACGCCTGCAGCAACAAGGCGTGCAGCTGGCCTGGCTGACCCTGCATGTCGGTGCCGGTACCTTCCAGCCAGTGCGCAGTGAAAACCTGGACGAGCACAAGATGCATACCGAGTGGTACGACGTGCCGCAGGTAACGGTCGATGCGGTCGCCGCTGCACGTGCGGCCGGGCGCCAGGTGGTCGCGGTCGGTACTACCAGTCTGCGTGCGCTGGAGTCGGCGTCGCGCAGCGGCCGGCTGGTGGCTGGTGGCGGCCAGACCGATCTGTTCATCACGCCGGGTTATCGCTTCCATACCGTGACGCGCATGATCACGAATTTTCATCTGCCCAAATCAACGCTGATGATGCTGGTGTCGGCCTTCGCCGGTTACGAGCGCATCCGTGCCGCCTATGCGCATGCAATCGAACAGCGCTACCGCTTCTTCAGCTATGGTGATGCGATGCTGCTGGAGCCGGAGGCGCAGCCATGAATTTCACGCTGCTGAAAACCGATGGTCATGCGCGCCGTGGCCGGCTGGAACTTGCGCACGGCAGCATCGAAACACCGATCTTCATGCCGGTCGGCACCTATGGCTCGGTGAAGGCGATGTCGCCGACTGAGCTCAAGGACATCGATGCGCAGATCATCCTTGGCAATACCTTCCACCTGTGGCTGCGGCCCGGGCTCGATATCGTGCGCAAGTTCGGCGGCCTGCATCGTTTCATCGGGTGGGACAAGTCTATCCTGACCGACTCCGGCGGCTTTCAGGTGTTCTCGCTGGGCGCAATGCGCAAGATCACGGAAGAGGGCGTGAAGTTCCAGTCGCCAGTGAATGGCGACCGGCTGTTCCTGTCCCCCGAAATCTCGATGCAGATACAGCGCGTGCTGAATTCCGACGTCGTGATGCAGTTCGATGAGTGCACACCATACGAAATCGATGGTCGCCCGGCCACGCGCGACGAGGCCGGCAAGTCGATGCGCATGTCATTGCGCTGGGCCAAGCGCTCGCTGGATGAATTCCGGCGCGAAGACAACCCGAATGCGCTGTTCGGCATCGTGCAGGGCGGCATGTTCGAAGACTTGCGCGATGAATCGCTGGCCGGGCTCAACGAGCTGAATTTCCACGGCCTCGCGATCGGTGGACTGTCCGTCGGCGAGCCGAAGGAAGACATGCAACGCGTGCTGCAACATGTGGGGCCGAAGCTGCCGGCCGACAAGCCGCATTACCTGATGGGGGTCGGCACGCCGGAAGACCTCGTTGAGGGTGTGGCCAATGGTATCGACATGTTCGATTGCGTGATGCCGACCCGCAATGCGCGCAATGGCTGGCTGTTCACGCGTTTCGGCGACCTGAAGTTGCGCAATGCGCGGCACAAGGATGAAGACTTGCCGGTTGACGAGAGTTGCGACTGCTATGCGTGCAGGCATTTCTCGCGCGCTTACTTGCACCATTTGCATCGTGCCGGCGAGATTCTTGGTGCGCGCCTCAATACCATCCACAACCTGCATTACTACCTGCAGTTGATGCGCGAGATGCGTGCGGCGATCGATGCCGGCAGCTTCGCGGCATTCCGTCAACGATTTTCTGAAGATCGTTTGAGAGGCGTCTAGATTCTTCAGTGATAGTCGCCGGTCAGCGTTCCATAACTGGAACAAGCCGCGCGATTTTCTTTCCCCAACATCGCAGGTCGGGCGAGGCCAATCGGCTGTCGCATCGGATGACCTGACAAGGAAAGGAGATCGCGATGGACTACGACCCGATCAGTTTGCCCAATTCGCTCAGCAGTATCCCCGAGGAGGTGGCTGCGCGATTCGTGAATTTTCGTACTGACACGCCGACCGTCAGCCCGCCACAGCATCCTCCTCACTCCGGCGTTACCGCATCGTCGCCTCCCCGGTCACGCAGCGACGCAGACAACACCGCGCCTGCGACCTCGCCGCAACCGATGCCGACCATGTACCAGCCAGCCGAACCCTCGGTACAGACGACGACCGTGTCGCTGGCGGCCATGCAGCTCAGCCCGCCGGCGCCCGCGCCGCTGCCGGACGGCGAGGGCAAGTCCGCACAGCCTCTGGAACCCATGCATCATGCGCCAGTGTGGCGCAGTCTGGCCAGCATCAGCGGCGAGCAGCACGTGGTCGCGGATGACGACGACTCGGATGGCGAAACGATCGCCGACTGTATCTCCAGCATGATCAGGCACGCGCAACGAAGCGACCGGCCCGAGCGAGACTCGGCCTGGGAAGAGGCGTTGCCGCCGCTGGCGCGCAAGCTGCTGCGTCTGGCGTTTCGCCCCAGTAGCGAGCGTCATGTCGTGCTGGCAGAGGCCGCTTCATTGCTGGCCGCCGGCGATGATCTGTTCGAGACAGACTCGCTGTACGGGCGCTCGGTGCTGCATTGGCTTTGCCTGCTGGGCGATGCACTGATCGTGAAATTCGTGCTTGAGCGCGGCGGCGCACATTGCGTCAATGATCCCGATGCCTGTGGTTATGTGCCGCTGGCGTTGGTGAAGCAGTTGCGTACGATGCGCCAACGGCGCCACACCTATACGGGAGCGTCCGATGTGGCAGAGGCGCTGATTGCGCATGGCGCACGACTGGGCGAGTTGCCGCACAAGGGGCGCGAGCTGATGTTCCTGCCGGACCTGACACCCTCGCTTGCTCGCATCTTGCTGGGCATGGGAATCGATGTCGACTGTGCTGACGCCGGGGAGGGTATGGGCACGCCGCTGGTCGCCGCCTGCTTGCGCGCGAATTGGCCACTGGCCCATCTGCTGCTCGACGCCGGAGCGAATGTTCAGGCGCGCGGAAGGCTGGGTGTCAGCCTGCTGCACTACGGTGCGATGCCGACATCGCTGGCGCTGCGCCTGATTGATCGCGGCGCCAACCCGAATGCGCGGGACGCGATCGGCGATGTGCCGCTGATGGCCGCCTGCGAGACCGACAATCTGGCGCTGGTCCAACTGCTGCTGCAATGCGGGGCGGTGCCGGAGGCGGTCAATGACGGTGGATATTCGGTGCTCAAGGCTGCCGAGAGTTCGTCCAACCCCGCGATCCTCCCGCTGATACGCGAGGCCTTGATGCTGCAGTCGGCGTTCAAGTTGGCAAGCGAATAACAGACAGCGAGCCGCCCTGGCAAAGGACGGCTTTGCCGTTTCGGTCAGGAGCGGAGCCCCCTTGCAATGATAGAATCACGGGTTCCCAGAAAAACAAACCCGGAGCAGTTCATGTTTATTTCGAATGCGTATGCACAGGCGGCAGCGCCGGCCGGCGGAGCCGCCGGCGGCCTGATGAGCTTCCTGCCCATCATCCTGATGTTCGTCGTGCTGTACTTCCTGATGATTCGTCCGCAGATGAAGCGCCAGAAAGAGCAGAAAGCGATGATCGATGCGCTCGGCAAGGGCGATGAAGTGGTGACCGCCGGCGGCGTGGTCGGCAAGATCACCAAGGTAGCGGATGGCTACATCACGCTGGAAGTGGCCGAAGGCACCGAGATCGTGATGCAGAAAGCGTCGGTCACAATGCTGCTGCCCAAGGGCACCGTCAAGTCGCTCTGATCCCGTTTCAGGTTTGAACCATGTCCGGCCGCGTTGCCGGACTTTTTACATTCAAGGCAAGCTGCCATGAACCGCTATCCCCTCTGGAAATATGTACTGGTCGCGCTGGTGCTGATGCTGGGCGTGCTGTACACGATCCCGAACTTCTTCGGCGAATCGCCGGCCGTGCAGATCAGCAGTGCGAAGGCCACGCTGAAACTGGGCCCGGATGCGGTCGCCCGCGTGCAGCAGGCACTGGATGCCGAAAGCGTTCGTGCCGAGACCATCTTCTTCGAAGACCTGGGCAACAACGGCACCGTGCGCGTGCGCTTTGCCAATACCGACCTGCAGTTCAAGGCCAAGACCGTGATCGAGCAGGCGCTGAACCAGGATCCGGCCGACCCGACCTATCTGGTCGCATTCAACCTGCTGCCGAATACACCGGGCTGGCTGCAATCGCTGCATGCGCTGCCGATGTATCTGGGGCTAGACTTGCGCGGTGGCGTGCATTTTCTGATGCAGGTGGATACGCAGGCCGTGATCGCCAAGCGTAACCAGTCGGTGCAGACCGGCGTGCGCGCGCTGCTGGTCGAGAAGAAACTGCGCTTTGCCGGCATTGCGCGCGAAGGCAACGCGATCGACATCCGCTTCCGCGATCCGGAGACGCTCGCCGCAGCGAAGGATGTGCTGACCAACCAGATGCCGGAGCTGGCGCTCACCGATACCGCCGATGCCGAGGGTCCGGTACTGCGCGCGACGCTGAACCCGGCAGCGCTGAAGACCACGCTGGAAGAGGCGGTACAACAGAATATCTCTACGCTGTCCAAGCGCGTCAATGAACTCGGCGTCGCCGAGCCGGTGATCCAGCGTCAGGGCGCGGACCGCATCGTGGTGCAGCTGCCGGGCGTGCAGGATGTGTCGCGCGCAAAGGACATCATCGGCCGCACCGCGACGCTGGAAGTGCGCATGGTCGACGAGAGCGTGCGTCGCGGCACCGAGGATGCGGCCACCGTGCCGGTCGGCTCGGAGCTGTTCAAGGTCGGCAAGGGCGCGCCGGTGGTGCTGTACAAGGACCCGGTCATCACCGGCGACTACATCTCGAATGCGGGCGCCAGCTTTGATCAGAACCAGCAGCCCGCAGTCGGTATCGACCTCAATGGCGACGGTGGTCGCAAGATGCGCGAGGCGACCCGTTCCAAGGTCGGCAAGCTGATGGCCATCGTGCTGTTCGAGAAGGGCAAGGGCGAGGTGCTGACGGTGGCCACCATCCGCGATGAACTGGGTTCGCGCTTCCAGATCACCGGCATGGAATCGCCGGCTGCGGCGTCGGACCTGGCCCTGTTGCTGCGTGCCGGTTCGCTGGCTGCGCCCATGGAAATCATCGAAGAACGCACCATCGGCCCGCAGCTGGGCGCAGAAAACATCAGCAAGGGCTTCAACTCCACGCTGTATGGTTTCGCGGCGATCACGGTGTTCATGATTGCGTACTACCTGGTGTTCGGCGCATTCAGCGTATTTGCGCTCGGTGTGAACGTGATGCTGCTGATCGCCTTGCTGTCGCTGCTGCAGGCCACGCTGACCCTGCCCGGCATTGCGGCCATTGCACTGACGCTGGGTATGGCGATAGACGCCAACGTGCTGATCAATGAGCGTATTCGTGAAGAACTCCGCAATGGCAATACGCCGCAGGCGGCGATTGCCGCCGGCTTCGAGCGTGCGTGGGCGACGATTCTGGATTCGAACGTGACCACGCTGATCGCTGGCCTTGCGCTGCTGATCTTCGGTTCCGGTCCGATCCGTGGCTTCGCGGTGGTGCATTGCCTGGGCATCCTGACCTCGATGTTCTCGGCGGTGATTGTCGCGCGTGCATTGAGCAATCTCTGGTACGGCCGTCGCAAGAAGCTGACCAGCGTGTCGATCGGTCAGGTCTGGAAGCCCGGCACCTGATGGCCATCATTGGCTTGATGCTGAACGCTTGAAACAAGGATCACATCATGGAATTTTTCCGCATTAAAAAAGACATCCCGTTCATGCGGCATGCGCTGATCTTCAACGTGATCTCCGCGTTGACCTTCGCTGCTGCGGTGTTCTTCCTGGTCGCCAAGGGCTTGCACCTGTCGATCGAGTTCACCGGCGGTACGGTGATGGAAGTCTCCTACACCAAGCCTGCTGATCTTGAAGGTATCCGCAGTACGGTCAGCGGCCTTGGTTTCACCGACAACCAGGTACAGAGCTTCGGTACGGCGCAGGATGTACTGATCCGGCTGCCGGTGCAAAAAGGCACGAATTCGGCACAGATCAGTACCCAGGTGATCGATGCGCTGAAGGCGCAAGACGCCAGCGTGACGCTGCGGCGCGTGGAATTCGTCGGCCCGCAAGTCGGCGAAGAACTTGCGCATGACGGCCTGACTGCGCTGGCCTTTGTGGTGATCGGCATCATGATCTACCTTGCGTTCCGCTTCGAATGGAAGTTCGCGGTCGCAGCCATCATCGCGAACCTGCATGACGTGGTGATCATTCTCGGCTTCTTTGCATTCTTCCAGTGGGAATTCTCGCTGACCGTGCTGGCGGCGGTGCTGGCGGTGCTGGGCTACTCGGTGAACGAGTCGGTGGTCGTGTTCGATCGCGTGCGCGAAACCTTCCGCGATCGCCGCTATGGCAAGCTCGGCACTGCCGACGTGATGAACCATGCGATCACCAGCACCATTTCGCGTACCGTCATCACGCATGGCAGCACGCAGCTGATGGTGTTGTCGATGCTGCTGTTCGGTGGCCCGACGCTGCACTTCTTCGCCGTTGCGCTGACCATCGGCATCCTGTTCGGCATCTATTCGTCGGTGTTCGTGGCCGCGGCAGTTGCGATGTGGCTGGGCGTGAAGCGTGAAGACTTGCTGAAGCCGATCAAGCCCAAGGACGAGACCGACGGCGCTGTGGTCTGAATGACCTGAGCTTTGCTGTGAATTGCAGCATGCAACAAGGCCGCCCTCGGGCGGCCTTGTTTCTTTCGGCAACAAAAAAGCCGCCCGAAGGCGGCTTATGATCCGGCATCACCGCTTCAGATGTCTTTGGCCAGCTGGTCCGCAATACCGATATAGCTGGCCGGCGTCATCGCCAGCAGCCGATCCTTGTCTGCCTGCGGAATGGCGAGGCCGCCGATGAACTCGCGCAGCGCCTCTTTCGAAATGCCCTTGCCGCGCGTCAGTTCCTTCAACTGCTCGTACGGATTTTCGATGCCATGACGACGCATCACCGTCTGCACCGGCTCGGCCAGCACTTCCCAGCTGTTGTCGAGGTCGTCGGCCAGGCGCGACGGATTGACTTCGAGCTTGTTCAGGCCACGCAGGCAGCTGTCATAGGCCAGCAGGCTGTAGCCGAAGCCGACGCCGATATTGCGCAGCACGGTCGAGTCGGTCAGGTCACGCTGCCAGCGTGATACCGGCAGCTTTTCGGCCATGTGCTTGAGCACCGCGTTGGCCATGCCGAGGTTGCCCTCCGAATTCTCGAAATCGATCGGGTTGACCTTGTGCGGCATCGTCGACGAGCCGATCTCGCCGGCCTTGGTCTTTTGCTTGAAGTAGCCGAGCGCGATATAGCCCCAGATGTCGCGGTTCAGGTCGAGCAGGATCGTGTTCGTGCGTGCGATCGCATCGAACAGCTCGGCAATGTAGTCATGCGGCTCGATCTGTATCGTGTACGGGTTGAACGTGAGCCCGAGGCGCTGCTCGATCACCTGCTTCGAGAACGCCGGCCAGTCGAATTCCGGATACGCAGACAGGTGCGCGTTGTAGTTGCCGACGGCGCCATTCATCTTGCCGAGGATCTCGACCGCCGCGATACGCTTCACTGCGCGCTTCAGGCGCGCGACCACGTTCGCCATTTCCTTGCCCAGCGTGGTCGGGCTGGCGGGCTGGCCATGGGTGCGCGACATCATCGGCAGATCCGCATTCGCATGCGCCAGTTCGGTCAGCTTTGCGATCACAGCCGACAGCGACGGTAGCAGCACCTGGTCACGCGCTGCCTTGAGCATCATGCCGTGCGAGGTGTTGTTGATGTCTTCGGACGTGCAGGCGAAATGAATGAATTCGGATGCTTTCACCAGCTCCGGCAGGTGCTGCACTTTTTCCTTCAGCCAATACTCGACGGCTTTCACATCGTGGTTGGTGACAGCTTCGATCTCCTTGATACGCGCGGCGTCGGCATCATTGAAATCGGCCGCAAGCTTTTCCACCAGCGTGCGCGCAGCCGCCGTAAACGGCGGCAGCTCGGCAAAGCCTGCTTCGGATAGCGCCAGCAGCCACGCAATTTCGACCTTCACGCGGTGGTGCATGAAGCCTGCCTCGGACAGCAGCGGGCGCAGGGCATCGGTTTTGGTGGCGTAGCGGCCGTCGAGCGGCGACAGGGCGGACAGCGGGGAGAGCGACATGATGGACAAGCGCGGCAGGGCCGCAGCGCAAATTTCAGGAAGACCGGGATTTTACCATTCGCGCATTGCCCGCCCGGAGCGCCTGAAACCACGCTGCCATGCGCATGCTTCAGGTTTTGCCAATGATATAATCGCTCCCTCGCAATACCTCGAATGCACGCCTCCTCTCCATGAAACTGATTGGATCGATCCCCAGCCCGTATGTCCGCAAGGTCAGGGTCGTGATGGCCGAGAAAAAGCTCGACTACAGCTTCGTGCTGGAAGACGTATGGTCACCTGACACCACCATCAGCCTCGCGAACCCTCTGGGCAAAGTGCCTTGCCTGGTGATGGAAGACGGTGGCGCGATGTTCGATTCGCGCGTGATTGTCGAATACCTCGATACGATGTCGCCGGTCGGCAAGCTGCTGCCGAACTCCGGTCGTGAGCGTGCCAGCATCAAGTGCTGGGAAGCGCTGGCTGATGGCGTGCTGGATGCGGCGATTGCCGTGCGTCTGGAGCGCACGCAGCGCCCGGCCGACAAGCAGAGCGATGCCTGGGTCGAACGTCAATTGGGCAAAGTGCGTCAGGGTCTGAAGGCGATGGCCCATGGCCTGGGTGAAGCGCCGTTCTGTGCCGGTGGTCATTTCACGCTGGCCGATGTTGCGGTCGGTTGCGCCCTTGGCTGGCTGGCTTTTCGCTTCCCTGAAATACCATGGCGCGAGGACCATCCGAATCTCGCGCGACTGTTCGACAAGCTCTCCGAGCGCCCGTCATTCCGCGAGACCGTGCCCAGCGCCTGAGTCTGTGGCGGCATTGGTCCGAACCCGAAACAACAAAAGGAGCCGAAGGCTCCTTTTGTTTTGCGCAGCGGCTGGCAACGCGTCCGGCACGCAGCCAGCGGGCTGACGCGCCAGACTCTTATTCGTCTTCCATCTGCGACTGCAGATAATTCTGCAGGCCGACCTTGTCGATCAGGTCTTTCTGCGTTTCCAGCCAGTCGATGTGCTCTTCGGTGTCGTCCAGGATCAGCTGGAACAACTCACGCGACACGAAGTCACGTGCCGCTTCGCAGGCAGCAATGCCATCCTTCACGGTTTGCTGGGCCATCTTTTCGAGCTGCAGATCGCAATCCAGCATTTCCGGCGTGTTTTCGCCGACCATCAGTTTGTGCAGCGCCTGCAGGTTGGGCAAGCCATCGAGCATCAGGATGCGATCGATGATCTTGTCGGCATGCTTCATTTCGCCGATCGATTCTTCATACTCTTTCTTCGCGAGCTTGCCAAAGCCCCAGTGCTTGTACATGCGCGCATGCAAAAAGTACTGGTTGATGGCTGTCAGCTCGTTCGTCAGCTGGTCGTTCAACAGCTTGATGATGGTGGGATCACCTTTCATGGGGGGCCTCTTGACGGGAAATGATGTGCGCCGATGTTAACGCAAGCGCCACCGAAAGTGAGCAGGCAGCCTGCATTTCGTTATTGCGAATCATTCCTGCCATCCCCGTCATTTCGACGGTGCGCTGACGCTGTCCTTCGCGGCAGCGGCAGCTGCACCATGTACATCGGCAATCGTCGAATGCCCCAGCAGCGCCATGGTCATTTCCAGCTCGTCACGCAGCAGCCGGATCACATGGGCGACACCCATCGGGCCGGCGGCGGCCAGTGCCCATACATACGGGCGGCCGATCAGCACTGCCTGCGCACCGCAAGCGATGGCCTTGTATGCATCTGCGCCGCTGCGCACGCCGCTGTCGAACAGCAGCACCGTGTCCGATCCAAAGCGCGCATGGAAGTCCTGCAGCACCTGCAGCGCCGGCGGTGTGCCATCGAGCACGCGGCCACCATGGTTGGACACCACCAGCCCGTCGGCACCGAGGTCCAGCGCGCGTTGCGCATCATCTGCATGCAGCAAGCCTTTCACCAGCAGCGGCAAGCGCGTCTGCTGTCGCAGCCAGTCAAGATCCACCCAGCGCGGCGCCAGCTGCATCCACTGGTCGAACACCACGCTCTGTTCTGGCGTGATGCTCGGTAGCGGCGGTTCGGGTTCAAGGTTCACTGCTCGCAGCCCGGCCGGCAGCTTCAGCGTCGCAGCCTTGATCGGCGCATCGACCGTGAACACAATCGCCTGCGTGCCCGCATCCTCGGCCTTGCGCAAGAGCCTCAGCGTGGCGTCACGGCCGGCCTGCCAGTACAGCTGGAACCAGAGCTCAACGCCGGTGGCTGCAATATCGGCCAGCGGCTGGCTGGCGAGGCTGCTGACCATCATCACCGCTCGCTGCGCCTGCGCCGCCATCGCGCTGCCAACCTCGCCCTGTGCATCGAACAATCGCTGGTAAGCGATCGGTGCGAGCATCAGCGGATGGGCATAGGTCCGGCCGAACAGCTCGATGCGCGTATGCCCGCCACGCAGGTCCGCCAACGGACGCGGCAGCAGCGGTATCGCATCGAACGCGGCTTCATTCGCGCGCCCCTTCCACCCCGTGTGTCCCGTGTGCCCCGTGCACTCATCTGCTGCGCCCTGCTGCACGTAATGCCAGACCTCGGCGGGTAGCCGGGCTTCGGCCTGGCGAGCATAGTCCGCGAGCGTGGCAGCGACGGAGTGCAGGGTCATGGTCATCGGAGATGGAAGCGTGCTCAGGCGGTGCGCGTCGGGTTGGCCGAAGGCAGCAGCGGCTGCGGCGGGCTCAAGCCTCGGCCCAGCGCCGCAACAGGTTGTGATAGGTGCCGGTCAGTTGCACTACCGGCTCGGTCTCGCCGACGGTCTCGCGCAGCTTCAGCAGCGCCATGTCCATCTCGTACAGCAGGCGGCGCTGGCCATCGTCACGCACCATGCTCTGGATGAACATGAAGCACGCCTGCCGTTCGCCGCGCGTGACCGGCGTCACTTCATGCACCGATGACGACGGGTACAGCACGAGGCTGCCGGCCGGCAGCTTGATGCGATGGGTACCGAAGGTATCGGCAATCGACAGCTCGCCGCCGTCATAGCTGTCAGGGTCGGACAGGAACAGCGTGGCCGACAGGTCGGAACGCACATAGCTGCTATCCGGCGCCTGACGCATTGCGCCATCCACATGCGCGCCGTAGGTATTGGTCGAGCCGGCGTAGCGGTTGAAGAAAGGCGGCAGCACCTTCAGCGGCAATGCCGCGGCAATGAAGATCGCGTTGCGCGACAGTGCCTGCAGCACCAGCCGTCGCAGCGCCGGCAATGGCGCCGCGTCTTCGGCGAGCTGCTGGTTGTTCTTCACGTGTGCGGCCTGGGTGCCGGCGGTGACGCGCCCATCGACCCATGCTGCGCCGGACAGCAGGGCGTGTGCGTCGGCCAGCTCTTGCGGCGTCAGCAGCGGTTCGATGGTGATCAGCACAGGGCGCTCCGTCAGTACTTGAATTCGGCGGTCACGATCACGGTACGGCGCAGGCCCGGCACCGTGAAGCCACCATTGTCATAGACCGAGTCATAGTACAGCCTGTCGAACAGGTTCTTCACATTCAGCTTGAGCGCCCATGTCAATTGCTCATACGAGATCAGCGCATCAACGCGTTCGTAAGCGGGTGCCGTGTTCGGGTGAAACGCGGTGCCGCCCGGCAGCGTCGGCAGGGTGGCGCTGCTCGGCACATACGCATAACGATCGCCTTTGGCTTCGATGCCGGCACCGACCTTCCAGTGATCGTCCACCTTGTAGGTTGTCCACAGATTGTAGGTATAGCGCGGCGTATTGCGCGCACGCTGGCCCACCAGCCCGGCCGCCGCACCATCTGCGACTTCCAGAATGGTCGCATCCATCAGCGCGACGCCGGCAAACACTTCCCATTGGCGCGTGATGCGGCCCGCCGCCTCGACTTCGATGCCATCGGTGCGGCGCTTCCTGGTCAGGATGGGTGCGGTCGTGGCTTCGAGGTCGGCATTCCGTTCCCAGACCTTGTTCGCGCGGTACAGGGCGCCGCGCAGTGTCAGATCGCCGTCCAGCAAGATGTATTTCGCCCCCAGCTCGACGACGTCGCTGCGCTCGGGCGGCTTGGGGGTGATGGTCAGCTGGTACAGGTCGGCAGTCGGGCTGAATGAATCGCTGTAGGCCAGATAGTAGTGCGACTCATCCGTCGGGTGATACGACAGCGATGAGCGGTAGCTCCATTCGCCATAATTCAGGTTGGCGCCGTTCGAATATTTTGCATTCATCTGGTCACGGCGTGCGCCGGCCGTCGCGCGCCATTTCGGAATGAACTCGACCGTATCCTGAGCATAGACTGCATAAGAGTCGCCGCTGAAACGGCTGGGCGTTGACGTCGACGTCTGATAAGGACGATAGTCCGGCAGCTGCGCAGTGCCAAAGTTCTTCAGCGAGTTGCGCCAGCTGTCCTCGTACAGATAGTCGACACCAGCCAGCAGCTGATGCTTCATGCCCATCGTTTCGAAGGTGCGGCTGTAATCCGATTGCAGCGTGACCGTATCGTAATAAGCCATGCGGGTCACGTTGCCGGCAGCAGCACCGCCATTGCCGACACGACCACCGCTGGCATTCGGTCGATCGACGATGCTGGGTGTCTTGGCCCAGTAGCTGCGATCGTAATTCGCATAGCGCAGTTGCGTGCGCAGCTGAGATACGTCGTCGATCTGCCACTGGTGTACCAGCGTGCTCATCGAGGTATCACTCTTGTCGAAGGTCTTGGCCGTACCCCAGAAATAGCTGGACGGCAAGGCGACGCCGGTCAATACACCGGTCTGTGTTCTGTTGTTACGGAAACCGATCGCAGGTTTGCGTGTGACGCTGTCGAACGGCACGCCGTAATCCGGATTGTCATTCGTGCGTAGGTAGTAATGATTCAGCCAGAATTTATGGTTGCTGGCCTGGTTCAGTGCCAGGCTGATCGCTGCACCGCTACGGCTGATGTCCGGCGTTGCGCCGCCGTCCGGGTTGCTGCGCCAGCTGCCCTCAGCACGATCCATCAGGTTCACGCGCAGGCCGGTATCTTCGCTGACTGCCTTGTTCAGGTCCGCCGTGAACTGTCGGTAGCCATGCGAGCCGGTACTGGCGGTCAGTCGGTACTGATCGAATTCCAGGGGTGTCTTCGTGACCTGATTGATCACGCCGCCCGCCTGGCCGCGCCCGAACAGCATCGCGCCGGCACCACGCAGCACGTCCAGCTGCTCGAAATTGAAGGTCTCGCGATTGTATTGCGCGGTATCGCGGATACCGTCCAGATACATGTCGCCAAAGGTATAGAAGCCGCGCAGGTTCATGTTGTCACCGGTGCGGCCGCCCTCGGCCGCATTGAAGCTGATGCCGGTCACGTTGCGCATCGCTTCCTGCAGCGACGACGCCTGCTGCTCTTCGAGTATCTTGCTGGTGACCGTGGTCACTGCCTGCGGGATGTCATGCGGATCCTGCTCGACCTTGCCGACCCGTGTTTTGGTCGCCATGTAAGCCGGCGCCTCGCGGCTGCCATTCACTTCGACGGCGGGCAGGGTGCCGTCATCCTTCTTGCTGGTGTCGGTCTTGTCGGCAGCGAGCGCGGAGCCGCCGCAAAAAGCCAGTCCTGCCACCAGTGCGCCCAGTGGCTTCAGTTTCATTGCTGTGTTCATGGGATGCAGCCTTGTATGGCCTTGTGATCAGCCTTGTTGCGCGAGCCGGTGACCGGATCGCGCTTGTTCATGTTGTTGGCTGGCTGGCCGGTAGGGCGGCGTGGCTGGCTGCGGTGGAAATGCTTGTGCTGTGACGCACGGGCGCTGATGGCGCCGCTTGTTTGAATCTACTTTTTCGGCTCGGTGACAAACCCGATCCTGGTCAAGCCACCGTTCTGCGCGGCGGCCATCACTTGTGCGACTTTTTCATATTGCGTGGTGCGTTCCGCGCGCAGGTGCAGTTCCGGTTGCGGTTCCACCTGTGCGGCATCCGCGATCTTTTGCGACAGCTCGCTGTCATTGATCTCGTGGTTGTTCCAGAACAGCTTGCCGTTGCCGTCGATCGTCAGGTTCACGGTCTCGGGCTTCGCATTGTTCGGTTGTGTTGTCGCACGCGGCAGATCCAGCTTCACGCTGTGATTGATGACGGGGATGGTGATGATGAAAATGATCAGCAGCACCAGCATCACGTCGACCAGCGGCGTGGTGTTGATCTCCGGGTTGAAGTCGTCGTCCGCACTGTCGGACAGTGTGCCCATGGCCATGGCTTGCTCCCTGCTTTCTTGCTGCGTCAGGCGACGGCAGCCAGTTTCGGGCCGGACGCCTTGCTGTCGCCGGCGCGCGAGCCGGTGACGAACAGGGCATGCAGGTCGAAGCCGAACTTGTTCAGCTGCGCGAGCATCGCCTTGTTGCTGCGGACCAGTGCGTTGTAGCCAAAGGTGGCGGGGATTGCGACGGCCAGGCCGAGCGCGGTCATGATCAGCGCTTCGCCAACCGGGCCGGCGACCTTGTCGATGCTGGCCTGGCCGCTGCTGCCGATGGACACCAGCGCGTGATAGATGCCCCAGACGGTGCCGAACAAGCCGACGAACGGCGCGGTCGAGCCCACCGATGCGAGCACCGCCATCCCGGAAGACAGCTTCGCTGCCGATTCATCGATGGCCTGGCGCAGTGACATCGTGACCCAGTCGCTGACCGACAGCTGGTTTTGCAGGCTGCCCGCGTTCGCATGATGATGGCGCAGCGCCTGCGTGCCGGCGCGTGCGAGATGCGCGAACGGGTTGTCCTGTCCGAGGCTGCTGATGCCGGCGTCGAGGCTGCCGGCTTCCCAGAAGCTGCGGCGCGCCGATTCAAGCGCGCGACGGTGCCGCAGTGCTTGCAAGCCCTTCGCGATCATCACGCTCCAGGAAGCGATCGACATCGCGATCAGCAACAGCGCAACGAATTTGGTGACGAGGTCGCCTTGCTGCCACAGCGAGGCAAGGCCGTACGGGCTGGTGTCCATGAGGGTCTTTTCTGTTTCGGGGGTGAGGGTTAGCGGAGGGCGAAGCTGATCGGCACCATCACGTACACCGGTACCGCGCGACCATCTTCCAGATGTGGCTTGAAGCTGGCACGCAGCACTGCCTGGCGTGCGGCTTCATCAAGCCGCGCAAAGCCGGCGCTTTCGCGAATGTCCACGCGCTCGGGCTGGCCCTTCTCATCGACCAGCACGCGCAGCAGCACCTTGCCCTGTTCGCCGGCGCGCTTTGCACTGATCGGATAATCCGGCTTCGGCGGCTGCAGGTACTCGACGCTGCTGACCGTCACCGGTCCGCGTTCAGCGGGGGCCGGGGGAGCGGCGTGTGTCTGCGCTGGTACATGCACCGGCGCCGGTCTGGCGTCCGTCACCGGTACGGCCGCTGCCGTGGCCGGGGTGTTCACAGCGGTCGGAGCGGGCGTCTCCGACACGGTGTTGCGCTGCACCGGTAGCGGTGTCGGTACGGGTGCGGCGACCGCTGGTGGTGCCGGGCTGGGAGTGGCGTGGGATGTCACCGCGGGTGTCGGCACCGGCGTCGGTGCCGGACGAACCACCGGTTCCGGCGCACGTACGCTGCGCGGTTCGAGTGGCGTTTGCGCGCGCGTCGAAATCAGTGACACCACCACTTCGCGTGGTGTCACGCTATCGACGGTGTGCGGTTTCAGTCCGTTCAGCAGCGCCAGCAGCACGGCCGCGTGCAAGGCCATTGCCAGTGCCAGTGGCATCCGGCGGCGCGGCCATGCAAACAAAGCCGGGCCCGGCGATGACAGAGCAGCGTTCATCGAAAAATCAAGCCGCAGCGACCTCGCGGCGGATTTCGGTGGCCTTCATCGCCTTGTCTTCGAGCTGCGCACGCACGACCGTCTTTGCAAACGCATTGCACTTGCCGCAGCAACTGCCGACATTCAGGCTCGCGCGAATTTCAGCCAGCGAGGTCGCGCCGGCATCGACGGCAGCGCGGATGGCTCGGTCGGACACATTGTGGCAAACGCAGACGATCATGGTGCTGCTTCCTTCGCTCAGGCAGTGAGGATCAATTTGTTCGTCTGCGTCAGTCGCAGCCGATAAATCTTTCCATCGTGGTCGATCTCGACTTCCCGCATGTGCTGCAACAAGTCCACGAGTTTGATGCGCGGCAGCGCCACGATCTTGCCTGTCAGATCATTCGTTGCCGGCAGCGGGCCGGCGAGGGGATCCGGGCTCATGGGTGTTAGTGCAATGTAAATGCGAACAATTCTTGTTTAGATTATTGACCAACCCCGGACGGCTGGCAAGTCTTTTTTGAACCCGGGAAATGAAAGCATCCAGGCCGCGGGCAGCGGCGCTGCCGGCAGCCTGTGCTGATAGGACGGGAATGGCTGGATCGGCGGGGTAGGGACGCCAGGGGGACAGCCCCGGGGCGGCTGGTTCAGGCGGGATTCAGGTCAGTGTGCCGGCACTGTCGATAATGCCGCCGCCCAGGCAAACCTCGCCGTCATACAGCACCGCGGATTGCCCCGGAGTGACCGCCCACTGTGCTTGCGGGAATTGCAGCGCAAAGCGGTCGGCACTCAGGCTGTGGTGCTCGCAGGCCATGTCCGGTTGCCGGTAACGGGTCTTCGCCGACAGCGGACCATCCTGCGGCGCGTCGCCGGCGACCCAGCTGACCTGGCCGGCGGCGAGGCTGGCCGACAGCAGCCACGGGTGGTCGTGACCCTGTACGACATACAGGGTGTTGCTGGTGACATCCTTGCGCGCGACGTACCACGCATCATGGTTGCCGTCGGCATCGCGATGTTTTTTCGAGCCGCCCAGGCCGATGCCCTTGCGCTGGCCCAGCGTGTAGAACGACAGACCCACATGCTCGCCGACCACGTCGCCATCCGGCGTTTTCATCGGGCCCGGCCGGAACGACAGGTAGCGGTTCAGGAATTCGCGGAACGGGCGCTCGCCGATGAAGCAGATGCCGGTCGAATCCTTCTTGCGCGCGTTCGGCAGCTTCAGCTCGTCGGCGATGCGGCGAACCTCGGTCTTGTGCAACTCGCCGAGCGGGAACAGTGTGCGCGACAGCTGTGCCTGGTTCAGCCGATGCAGGAAGTAACTCTGGTCTTTGCTGGCGTCGATTGCCTTCAGCAACTCGAAGCGGCCATCGCGTTCGCGCACGCGCGCATAGTGGCCGGTCGCGATCTTGTCGGCACCGAGCGCCATCGCATGGTCGAGGAAGGCCTTGAACTTGATCTCGGCATTGCACAGCACGTCCGGGTTCGGCGTGCGGCCGGCTTCGTATTCGCGCAGGAATTCGGCGAACACGCGGTCCTTGTACTCGGACGCGAAATTGACGGCCTCGATATCGACGCCGACCACGTCGGCCACGCTGGCCGCATCGATCCAGTCCTGACGGGTCGAACAATACTCGTCATCGTCATCGTCTTCCCAGTTCTTCATGAACAGGCCGATGACTTCATAACCCTGTTGCTTCAGCAGCCAGGCCGCGACCGAGGAATCGACGCCGCCGGACATGCCCAGCACCACCTTCTCCTTACGCATGGCCGGGCTCGGTGACGCTGGGGTGGGTGTAAATCGCGGTCAGCGGCAGCCGGCGGCCGCATAGGTAATCGTCGATGCACTGCAGGACCAGCGGGCTGCGGTGCTTGTCGCGGATGCCGACAATTTCCTCGTAGCTCAGCCAGACGGCGCGCAGGATGCCGACGTCGAGCGCGCGGTCGTGCACGGCCCCGATGCTGCCCGAAAACGCAAAGCGCAGGTAGGTGACATCCTCGCCGGTACGGCTGGACTGGTAGCGCGACATGTAGACCCCGACCAGCGCATCCGGCTGGAATTCGTGGGCGGTTTCTTCCAGCGCCTCGCGGCTGACCGCATCCGCCAGCGATTCATGCGGGTCCAGGTGCCCGGCTGGCTGGTTGAAGCGTATGCCATCGCTGGTCTCTTCCTCGACGAGCAGGAACTTCCCGTCTCTTTCGATGACCGCTGCGACCGTGACGGAGGGTTTCCAGATGGTTGACATGGTTTCTTTTGAGTAGAGCCTGATAGGAGCCGTGTTTTATGGCGAGCCAGCGAAGCTCTGCGACGCAAGATTGCAGCGGGATAGATGCAGGGCCACAGTTCTGAAACAGCACATGTGTTCGCGGGCTTGCTCGATCGGAGCCTGATCAAAGACCGGGGATTTTACCGCTTTGGCGAATGCGGCCCCGGAGATGCTCGAAGGCGGGGTTTGGCAAAGCGCAAGCCGGAATAAGTATTCATAAGAAACCGTGAATTGTGCATTGCGCCAAAAATGTGGACAATGTGAGGTTTTGAAATTTCCAGAGGGCAAACCCGCGCCGCCCTCGACTCAGGTTCTTGCCAAGTTGGGAATGCCAGACTTGTCCCATAGGAAAGCAAGGGTTTGAGTGTAAGATTCGGGCGCATTTTTTTCTTTTTGGAGAACGCCATGAAAATCGGCATTCCAGCCGAGACGCGTCAAGGGGAAACGCGGGTAGCCGCCACCCCTGAAACAGTGAAAAAACTGGTCGCTGCGAAGCACCAGGTGATCGTGCAGTCCGGTGCTGGCGTGGCCGCCAGCATTCCCGATGATGCGTTCTCAGCCGTCGGCGCACAGATCGGCTCGGCAGCCGATGCCTTCGGCTGCGACATGGTGCTGAAGGTACGTACCCCGTCGGCAGAGGAGCGTGGCCTGATGAAGTCCGGCACCGTGCTGATCGGCATGCTGAACCCGTTTGACGCAGAGGGCCTGAATGCGCTGGCCGCCGCTGGCCTGTCGGCCTTTGCGCTGGAAGCCGCGCCGCGTATCACCCGCGCGCAGTCGATGGACGTGCTGTCGTCGCAAGCCAACATCGCTGGCTACAAGGCGGTGCTGATGGCAGCCAATACTTACCAGCGCTTCATGCCGATGCTGATGACCGCTGCCGGCACCGTGAAGGCCGCGCGCGTGCTGATCATGGGCGTGGGCGTCGCCGGCTTGCAGGCCATTGCGACCGCGAAGCGCCTGGGCGCCGTGATCGAAGCGTCGGACGTGCGTCCGCCGGTCAAGGAGCAGGTCGAATCGCTGGGCGCGAAGTTCATCGACGTCCCGTACGAAACCGATGAAGAGCGCGAAATCGCGCAGGGTGTGGGCGGCTATGCGCGCCCGATGCCGGAAGCGTGGATGAAGCGCCAGGCCGCCCTCGTGCACGAGCGTGCGAAGCAGGCGGACATCATCATCACCACCGCGCTGATCCCGGGCCGCAAGGCGCCGGTGCTGATCAGCGAGGACACCGTGAAGGCGATGAAGCCGGGTTCCGTGATCGTCGACATGGCGGTCGAGCAGGGTGGTAACTGCCCGCTGTCCGAGTTGGGCAAGACCGTCATCAAGCATGGCGTGCACATCATCGGCGAGGGCAATATCCCGGCCACCTGCGCGGCCGATGCGTCGGCGCTGTATGCGCGCAACGTGATCGACTTCCTGAAGCTGATCATCGACAAGGAAGGCAATCTCGCGATTGACCGCAGCGACGAAATCGTTGCCGCAACCCTCGTCGCGCATGGCGGCGAATTGCTGCGCAAGTAACGCAGGTAGTCATCAAGAAGTCTGGAGTGGTAATGAACCGTATCATGCTGCGCGCAAAGATCCATCGCGCGACAGTCACGCAGTGCGACCTGAATTACGAAGGGTCGTGCGGCATCGACGAAGACCTGCTGGAAGCCGCGGACATCCGCGAGTTTGAAAAGATCGAGCTGTACAACGTCAACAATGGCGAGCGCTTCTCCACCTATGCGATCAAGGGCAAGCGCGGCAGCGGCGAGATCTCGCTGAACGGGGCAGCGGCACGCCTCGCTCACCTCGGCGACCTGTTGATCATCTGCACCTATGCGCCGATGACTGACG
>JACCDU010183661.1_pt1 | contig 44612 bp, 38 predicted proteins | sample 7446081 | NCBI WGS metagenome assembly JACCDU01 (sample SAMN15323447, study PRJNA562643) | freshwater metagenome | isolation source: river surface water | place: USA:Blue River Watershed | collected 2017-08-17
CGTCCGGCGACAACAGCTTGTGGGTGCCGATCACGATGTCGATCGTGCCCTCTGCCAGGCCCTTCAGCGCCTGCGTGACTTCCTTGCCGGTACGGAAGCGTGACAATTCGGCAATGCGCACCGGCCAGTCTGCAAAGCGGTCGGCAAAGGTCTGCGCATGCTGCTCGGCCAGCAGCGTGGTCGGCGCGAGGATCGCGACCTGCTTGCCGCCCATGACTGCAACGAATGCCGCGCGCAATGCGACTTCGGTCTTGCCGAAACCGACGTCGCCGCAGATCAGGCGGTCCATCGGCCGGCCCGAGGTCATGTCGCCAATCACCGCATGGATTGCCGCCGATTGGTCGGGCGTTTCCTCGAAGCCGAAGCTGTCGGCGAAGGCTTCGTAATCATGCGCGGAATACTGGAACGCATGGCCCTGGCGTGCCGCACGGCGCGCGTACAGGTTCAGCAGTTCGGCCGCGGTGTCGCGGATCTGTTCGGCGGCCTTGCGTTTGGCCTTGTCCCACTGACCGGAGCCCAGCGCATGCAGCGGCGCATCATCGGGCGACGCGCCCGAGTAGCGCGAGATCACGTGCAGCTGCGATACCGGCACATAGAGTTTGGATTCTTTAGCGTATTCGAGATGCAGGAATTCAGTCGCGCCTTCGCCGAGGTCCATGCTGACCAGGCCCTGGTAGCGACCAATGCCGTGATTGATGTGCACTACCGGATCACCGCTCTTCAGCTCCGACAGGTCGCGCACCATCGCATCGACCTGGGTCGGCCCTTCCTGCCGCTTGCGACCGGCACGGCGGCCACTGCCGGCATACAGCTCGGTCTCGGTGACGAAGGCGATTTTGCCGAAACCGAGCGTGTCGTCCAGCATCGCACCTGCATGCAGTGGCGCCACGCACAGTGCCAGCTTGTCGTCGGACGCGAGGAATTCAGCCAATGAATCGCAGGTGGCCAGTGGCAATGCGTATTCATTGAAGTAATCGCGCAGCGTCTCGCGGCGGCCGCCAGACTCGGCGCAGATCATCACGCGGCGGTCGGTCTGCAGCAGGAAGGAGCGCAAGTTGGTCAGCGGGTCATCCAGCCGGCGATTCACCGCAATGTCGGGCAGCGGTGCCGACAGCGAGGACGCGTCGCCGCCTTCCTGCACCACCCAGCGCCCGTAGGGCTTGAGCAACGTGAAGAAATCTTCATCGCCGAGGAAGATATCCTCGGGCGGCAGCAGTGGTCGCTCGCGGTCGGCTTTCAGGAAGCCATAGCGTGAACGGGTGTCGGACCAGAAGCGCTTGATCGCGGCATCGATATCGCCGACCAGTGCGAAGCTGGCACCCTCGGGCAGGTACTCGAACAGGGTCGAGGTTTGCTCGAAGAACAGCGGAAGGTAGTACTCGATACCGGCCGACGCGATGCCGTTGCCGATGTCCTTATAGATGGTGGCGCGTGACGGATCACCTTCGAACACTTCGCGCCAGCGGCTGCGGAAGGCCGAGCGCGCAGCCTCATCCATCGGAAATTCTCGACCGGGTAACAGCCGCACTTCACGCACCGGATACAGCGAACGCTGCGTATCGACATCGAAGGTGCGGATGGTGTCGATGCTGTCGCCGAACAGGTCGATGCGGTAGGGCAGCACCGAGCCCATCGGAAACAGGTCGATCAGGCCGCCACGCACCGAGTATTCACCCGGCGACATCACTTGTGTCACATGCGCATAGCCGGCCAGCGTCAGCTGTGATTTCAGTTGCGCTTCATCCAGCTTTTCGCCCTGCTTGAAGAAGAAGGTGTACGCAGCAAGGAAGGACGGCGGGCCCATGCGTACCAGCGCGGTGGTGGCCGGCACGATCAGCACGTCGCATTGTCCGGAACGAATCTCGTGCAAGGTGGCGAGGCGCTCGGACACCAGGTCCTGGTGCGGCGAAAAGGCGTCGTACGGCAGGGTTTCCCAGTCGGGCAGCAGGTGGCAGCGCAGCGTGTGCGCAGACGGTTCACCGCCTGGCTCGCCTGCCGTAGCGCGCTGGCCAAACCAGCTGATCTCGGTCAGCAAGCGCTGCGCGGCCGGCGCATCGGCCACCACGACCACCATCATCCGGCCTTCCGCTTTCAGTGCATGCGCGCCGTGTGCGAGCACCATCGCCTCGGCTGCGCCATGCAGTGCGGGCAGCACGAAGCGGTGGCCGGGTTTCGGCGGATGCAGCAGCGAAGGACTGGCGGTGTCGGCGGGCATGAAAACGGGCGGCAGGCGCAGGGTGGCAAGCTACAATGGCGTCTGCGGACAAGCCGCGATTATAAATGAGCAGCCCGCCATGAGCTTTCCCTCCTATGTAGCGCTGATCCCCGCGGCCGGTGTCGGCGCACGCATGGGCGCGGCGCTTCCCAAGCAGTATGCGAAGCTGGTCGGCAAGCCGATGTTGCAGCATGTGATGGAGACCTTTGTTGCATCTCCGCAGATCGATCAGGTGTATGTGGTCGTCAGTGCCGATGATGCGTACATCGATGACCTCCCGGTGCTGCCACGGACCACGCTCCTGCGCTGTGGCGGTGCGACCCGGCAGGCATCGGTCACCAACGGACTGGCTGCGATCGCGGACAGGATCGATGCGGATGACTGGGTGCTGGTGCATGATGCGGCGCGCCCCGGACTGACAGTCGAACTCATCGACAAGCTGGTGTTATTCGTGAAGGATGATCCGGTGGGTGGGCTGCTGGCGATGCCGGTGGTCGATACCATCAAGCGCAGCAATGGCCATGGCCGTGCCGAGCAGACCGTTGCGCGCGATCTGTTGTGGGCGGCACAGACTCCGCAGATGTTTCGGTACCAGCAGCTGCTGGACGCGCTGCGCCGCTCGCAGGACATCACTGATGAAGCCAGTGCGATCGAGGCGCTGGGTTTGCATCCCAAACTGGTCGAGGGCAGCGCGCGCAATTTCAAGGTGACGCTGCCGGAGGACATGCAGGTGGCCGAGCGCTATCTGAACGAACGATAACCACGAGGAGTTGCATGAAGCCGCCATTTCGTATCGGACAAGGCTATGACTGCCACGCGCTGGTGCCCGGACGCCCGCTGATCATCGGCGGCGTGCAGATCCCGCACCGTGCCGGTCTGCTCGGTCATTCCGATGCCGATGTGCTGCTGCATGCGATCACGGATGCACTGTTCGGCGCGGCCGGGCTGGGTGACATCGGCAAGCATTTTCCTGATACCGATGAGCGTTTCCGCGGTGCCGATTCGCGCGTGCTGCTGAAAGAGGCCGGGCAGCGCGTGCGCGCTGCCGGTTATGAGATCGGCAACATCGATGCGACCGTGATCGCGCAGGCGCCGAAGATGGCGCCCCACCTGCCGGGCATGATTGCCCATATCGCGGCTGACCTCGACATCGAGGTCACGCAGGTCAATCTGAAGGCCAAGACCAATGAACGCCTGGGCTGGGAAGGGCGTGAGGAGGGAATCGCCGCACAGGCAGCAGCACTCCTGCTTTCCAAGTGATAATAGTTCTCATTAAGCAATTTCCGCTAATCCATTGAATTTCTCAATCGGCTGAATTGAAATAGCCAATTTGAGATTCCGCATCTCCCGCCCCACAATTCGAATCCGGAAACTCTGACTCATTAGTCGGTTTTCAGTCGTGGTCGTACGTTGTTGCCCCACGAAGGGGCGGCAGCGCATATACCCCCGTGTGATTCACCCGTGATTCATGAGGAGATGCAAATGTCCAAGCTCAAAGGTTCCAAGACCGAGCAGAACCTGAAGGACGCCTTCGCAGGCGAATCCCAGGCTAACCGCCGCTACCTGTATTTCGCGAACAAGGCTGACGTTGAAGGTCAGAACGATGTCGCTGCCCTGTTCCGTTCCACCGCTGAAGGCGAAACCGGCCACGCGCACGGCCACCTCGAGTACCTCGAGCAGTGCGGTGACCCGGCAACCGGCCTGCCGATCGGCTCGTCGCGCCAGAACCTGATGGCTGCCGTTGCCGGCGAAACGCAAGAGTACACCGACATGTACCCGGGCATGGCCAAGACCGCTCGCGAAGAAGGCTTCGATGAGATCGCCGACTGGTTCGAGACCCTGGCCAAGGCCGAGCGTTCGCACGCGAACCGCTACCAGAAAGCCCTGGACGCACTGGTCGACTAAGACTGGCGCAGACAGGCGACCCTCTCACCCGAGAGGGTTGTGCGAAGCGCAGCGCGCTCCCCGCTGCGCTTCCCACAACAGCGTTTGACCCACCCCCACAAACACTACAACACCCAAGGACCGCACCATGGCACGTGAAGGCAACCTGGAAGCGCCAACCCGGCACCCGCTGGACTGGCTGAGCGAAGCGTTCTACGACGAAGAAGCGTTGAACGCGGAACTCGAACGTGTGTACGACATCTGCCACGGCTGCCGTCGTTGCGTGTCGCTGTGCCAGTCGTTCCCGACCCTGTTCGATCTGGTCGATGAGTCCGACACGATGGAAGTCGACGGCGTCGACAAGAAGGACTACATGAAGGTGGTCGACCAGTGCTATCTGTGCGACCTCTGCTACATGACCAAGTGCCCGTACACGCCGCCGCACGAATGGAACCCCGACTTCCCGCACCTGATGCTGCGTGCGAAAGCAGTCAAGTTCCGCAAGGGCGAGGTGTCGGCACGCGACAAGTTCCTCTCCAATACCGATGGCCTCGGCATGTTTGCCGGCATCCCGATCGTCACGCAGACGGTCAACGCGGTGAACAAGGCGAAGGCGACGCGCTCGGTCGTGGAGAACGTGCTCGGCGTGGACAAGGATGCATGGTTGCCGGAATTCGCAACCACCAAGTTCCGCAACGGTGCGGCGGTGTCGCGTCAGCACCCGGTGAAGAATGGCGCCACCACACCGGGCAAGGTCGCGATCTATTCGACCTGCTATGTGAACTACAACGAGCCGGGCATCGGCCATGATCTGCTGGCCATCCTTGATCACAACCAGATCCCGTATGTGATGGTGGAGAAGGAAGCCTGCTGCGGCATGCCGAAGCTGGAGCAGGGTGACCTGCAGGGCGTGGCAGAAAAGAAGGCAATCAACATCCCGCATCTCGCGAAACTGGCGAAAGAAGGCTATGCGATCCTGACCCCGATCCCGTCCTGCACGCTGATGTACAAGCAGGAACTGCCGCTGATGTTCCCCGACTGCGCCGACACGCAGCTGGTGAAGGAAGCGATGTGGGACCCGTTCGAGTATCTGGTCGCGCGCAACCGCGACGGCTTGCTGAAGACGGACTTCAAGCAGGAGCTGGGTCATGTTTCGTACCACATCCCTTGCCACTCGCGTGTGCAGAACGTCGGCCGCAAGACCGCCGACATGCTGCAACTGGTGCCGAACACCAAGCTCAATGTCGTCGAACGTTGCTCGGGCCATGCCGGTACCTATGGCGTGAAGAAGGAATTCCACGCCAACGCAATGAAGATTGGCAAACCGGTGTTCAAGGCAATGGCGAACGACGAGCCGGATTACATCTCGTCCGACTGCCAGCTGGCCGGCCATCACATTGCACAGGGCATGGAAGCCGGTGGACTGAAGCAGGCCGAGATGGCGCATCCGCTGACCCTGGTGCGCAAGGCTTACGGCATCTGAGCTGCGACGCCGACAAGCCAAAACGTCGATTAGCCGATACGTCGATATTCATGACGCGAACCTGACCACCATTCACGAATCGATACGAAGCAAGGAGTTCACCATGATCATTTCCCGTGAAAGCCTGATGACCCTCGAGGCCTATGCGAAGCAGCGTCCCGAGTTCCGCAAACAGGTGATGGAACACAAGAAGCACCGCACCGTCCACCTCGGCAACCATGTCACGCTGCTGTTCGAAGATGAGATGACGCTGCGCTACCAGGTGCAGGAGATGCTGCGCATCGAAAAAATCTTCGAAGAAGAGGGCATCCAGTCCGAGCTCGATGCGTACAACCCGCTGTGCCCGGATGGCAGCAACTTCAAGGCGACGATGCTGATCGAGTATTCGAACGTCGCCGACCGCAAAGCGGCGCTGGCCAAGTTGATCGGCATCGAAGACCGGCTTTTCGTGCAGGTCGAAGGCAAAGGCCGCGTGTATGCGATCGCCGATGAAGATCTGGACCGCGAGAATGAGGAAAAAACCTCGGCCGTGCACTTCGTGCGTTTTGAACTGACGCCGGACATGAAGGCGGCGCTGAAGGGCGGCGCGCAGATGATGGTGGGCTGCGACCACCCGAACTACCCGGCCCACGTCGAAGAACTGCCGCAGGAAACGCTGTCTGCGCTGCTGAAGGATCTCAGCTGAACCTGCTGGACCCGCTCAGCGCGCTGCCCGCGCTGACCTGAGCCACACCCGAACCGCGAGGCCACCGTCCTCGCGGTTTTTTATTTCCAGCCTGCCCTCATGTCGCTGCACGATGCGGTCGACAATGGCCAGCCCCAGCCCCGCGCCATTGGCCTGGCTGCGCGCCGTATCCATCCGCGTGAAAGGCCGCAGCAGGTTGGCGACCTGGTCTACCGGCAAGCCGGGGCCGCGGTCGGCGACCTCGATCATGACCTCGCTGCCGTCGTTGCGCGCCGTGACCGACACATGGGCGACAGCCTTGCCAGCCGTCTTGCCATAGCGACGCGCATTCTCGATCAGGTTTTCGATCACGCGGGTCAGCTCGGTGGCATTGCCACGCGCTGTCAGACCCGGTTCGATGGCGCCCTCTGCCTGCAGCTCGCTGGAACGGCCAGCATCACGCACCGTGCGTTCCAGCAGCGCGGACAGGTCGAGCGTCGCATACTGGCTAGGGTCGGCCGGCCGCGCATAGTCGAGGAACTGACTGATGATGGCTTCCATCTGCGCGAGGTCGGATTGCATGCCTTGCCGCGCTTCGTTCGACAACTTCGCCATCTCGACCTCGAGCAGCATGCGCGCGATCGGCGTGCGCAAGTCATGCGAAATACCGGCCAGGATCACCGCGCGGTCCGACTCCACCTGCTGCAGGTCGCGCACCATCTGGTTGAAGCTCTGGTTGGCCTCGCTGATCTCGGCCGGGCCTTTCTCGGGCAGCGGCGCCGGCGCACGACCGCGCGCGATCGCACGTGCGGCAGCCGACAGCCGTGCCAGTGGCTGGTTGATCAGGCGGCTGATAAACACCGCACCGACCAGCGACAGCAGCAGCGTGACGCCGCCCCAGCCCAGCCATTGGATGCCGGATGCGCGCTCGATGCGCTCACGGTCCAGCCTCAGCCAGTAATCATCATCGTCGATGTAGAAGCTGACCCAGAAGCCCGGAATCTCGTTGACCGAGCCGGCGAACTGCGTATCGGCGCCGAGTCGCGCACGCACGTTGTCTTCGACGACGCGGATCAGCTCACGGTCAGCCAGTGGTTCGACTTCATCCTCGACTTCTTTCGGGTACACACGGATGCCCTGGCTGCTGGCCAGCTCGAACAGCAGCTCGCGCCTGAGCATGGGTGCCGAGTGCATCAGCGCCGCACGCGTGATCGTGACGATGGACACCACTTGCGCGGCGATCTGCTCACCGCGCGGCGTGCGCTCGACCACGCGAAAGCTCGCGACCCACGCGGCCATGCTGGCGGCGATCAGGAATGCGAGCAGGAAGAAAGTGCGCCAGAACAGGCCACTGCGCAGCCACAGCAGGCGCTGTGGCACAGGGGAGGTGCGCGTGCTGTCTGCAGAAGGCGCTGCCGGGCCAAGGTTGTTCATGTGAACGTCGCCGCCATTATCGGTGCCGCACGCAGGCGTGTCGGGGCCGCCGGGACCCTTGCGTCGGGCCGGTGCATCAGGACTTGGTGCCATCCGGGATGAACACATAGCCCAGTCCCCAGACCGTCTGGATGAAACGCGGTGTCGACGGGTCCGGTTCGATCAGCTTGCGCAGCCGTGAGATCTGTACATCGAGGCTGCGGTCGAACACCTCGTATTCGCGCCCGCGCGCCAATTCCATCAGCTTCTCGCGCGACAGTGGCTGCCGCGCATGGCGTGCCAATACCTTCAGCACCGAGAATTCGCCACTGGTCAGCGGCACCGGCTCGCCCTTCTTCGTCAGGGTGCGCTTTTCCAGGTCGAACTGAAAATCACCGAACACATAGCTCTCGGGATGGTCGGACGGCGCCGCAGGAATGTCATCCGGCGTCGCACGTCGTAGCACCGCCGAGACGCGCGCCAGCAATTCACGCGGATTGAAGGGCTTGGCGAGGTAGTCATCGGCGCCGAGTTCGAGGCCGGCGATGCGATCTGCATCCTCGCCTTTCGCAGTCAGCATGATGATCGGCGTCTGATCACCGCCGCCCCTCAATCGCTGGCAGATCGACATGCCATCTTCGCCGGGCAGCATCAGGTCCAGCACCAGCAGATCGAAGCGCTCGCGTATCCACAGGCGGTTCATCTCGACGGCACTCGCGGCGACCTGCACCGCATAGCCATTGTCGGCAAAGAAGCGGCGCAGCAGATCGCGCAGCCGCGCGTCATCGTCCACCACCAACAGCTTGGCCTGCGCACCCGGGGTGCGTTTGGACGGAACGGACTTCACGGAGTTGGTCGGGTTCATGGCCCTATGGTAACGTCGAACCCGCTGTTCGCCCTATGATCCGCGCCGGGGTATTACAAAGCTTTACAAACTTCGAAGCCTGCTTTCCCGACCGCGGGTGGCGAACAAAAGTACACTATGGCCATGACACGTCCGACACTCTGGTTGAGCCTGACCGCGCTGCTGCTCGCATTGGGATCAGCGAACGCCGAACCGCCCCCGGGGCGGGAGGGCAAGCCTCGTCCGGACGGGGCACAGGGCGAGCGCGCGCGCGACGAAGCGCGGCGCGATGAAGGCCGGCGTGACGATCATGGCAACCGCCAGCCGCCGCGACTGTCACCGGAGGAAAGGCGCGAGCTGCGCCAGCAGATCCACGAGGCTGGCCATGATGTGTACCAGCGGCCGAAACGGCAGGGCCCCTGAGATTCCCGGAAAGTTTCCATAAAGCTTTCCCAAACGAGCGGAAGGCTGTTATAATTTCGTTCTTCGCGGCTGTAGCTCAGCTGGATAGAGTACTTGGCTACGAACCAAGGGGTCGTGGGTTCGATTCCTGCCAGCCGCGCCATTATTTAAGCTGTAAAATCAACGGGTTAGTGTCGAAAGCACTAGCCCGTTGTCCTTTTCGGCGTGGACATTTTGCGCTCTTTCGCTGCCTGCGAGATTCCGGGGCAGAAAAGGATGCGTTGCCAGAAAACAACTCACATTAAATCACTCGCTTGAATCAGGTAGGGCGTCATTGATGCGAGCTGTCTTTGCATCCAGATGTTTTTGAAAGCCATTTGTCAGTTTCTTGATAATTGACAATATTCCGTTGACAATGCGGGGCACGGCCTGGCGGCCTTGTGTGAAGCAGAGTCCTCCAGACTCGTGCCTGTTCCACGAGTGCCTGTCGGCACCGGCTGGCCCAACAGCAGGTGCGTCAGGGATGGCGATCGCAAAAAAACAAACAATGCATTGATCGATCAATGACTGACTGGGAACACATTGCGTCCAGGCTAACGGACCCGATTCCTAACCTGCTCGACAAGCGCGGGGGTGCGGAGTCGCTAAAGCCGATCGTGACGGATTTCTGCACACGGGTGCTCTCGACCCCATCGACCCGTCGCTGCTACGGGGATACGCCGATGCCGCAAGTCATCCGGCACAGTTTCGCGCTGTTTGCGATGGCATTGGGCAAGCCCGCCGACGGCTACGATTTCGCGGAGATGCGCGAGGTTTTTCGGAGCAACAACATCACCCAGCACGCGTATGAAGAAATCGTGCTGATGCTGCGGCATGTGCTGCTGGCAGGAGGCTATGTGAGCCGCGAGGCGTCGATTGCCGTGAATGTGCTCGACATCTATTGCGAGGCGGTGTTCGGCATCAAGCCGATGCGCACCGTGAAGTCACCTTTTGCCGGCGTGGACCGCCGCAAACTGGCGCGCAAGCTGCAGAAGAATGCCGAGGGCTGAGACCCGGATCAGCCCCCTGTCTAAAGATTTGATGAACAACGCGAGTAATGTGGTTCAACGTCGGCGGTAACTGGCTATCTCGCTCGACCACGACGCCACTGGTCTATAGTCGCCCCATGTGCACCAACTACACGCCGACCCGCAATGACATCTGGACACGTGAGCATTTCGGGGTCGATTTGCCGCAAGAATTTCCGCCCGAAAGCTATCCTGGCTATGCATCGCCATTGGTGGTGCAGAGCCATCAGACGGGGCGTGTCGCCTGTGGGCTTGCGCGCTTCGGCCTGATCCCGGCGTGGGCGAAAGATGCGAGCATTGCGAGGCATACCTATAACGCGCGCAGCGAGACCGTGGCCAGCAAGCCCAGCTTCAGGCAGGCGTGGCGCGAGCGCCGCTATGGCCTGGTCTTGGTCGATCATTTTTTTGAGCCGAACTACGAGAGTGGCAAGGCGGTACGCTGGAAAATCGCACTCGCCTCCGGCGAGCCCTTTGCGATCGCCAGTTTATGGGAGCGCTGGACGGACCCGGCGTCGGGTGAGGTGGTAGTGTCATTCACGATGCTGACCACCAATGCCGATGCGCATCCGGTGATGCAGCGGTTTCACAAGACGGGCGACGAAAAGCGCACGCCGGTCATCCTCGCGCCCGACCAATATGCGAACTGGCTGCAAGCGACACCAGATCAGGCGCAGGCGATGATGAGCTGGGAGCGAATGCCGGCGCTGGTGGCAGAAGCCAGTCCGCGCACCTGATCGGTACAGCGTGGCCCTGATTGTTTAGAATGGCGTGCTGGCGGTGCAAGCATGCAGGGTTCATGTCTGCGCCGCTTGTTGCGCAGACCCATGTCTTGGAAGAGGGCAGATGGACGCTAAAGAATACGCAAGGCTGTTCGGGGCCTTCTCGACGGAGAAGCGCGTCAATATCGTTTCGGCCTTGATGGATGCGGGGCCGGATGGCACCAGCCTGATTGCGTTGTCGCGACGGACGGGTTTGTCGGTGATCGAGATCGGCAATACGCTGGAAGCGCTGGCGCTACTGAACCTGATCAAGATTTCGGTGAAGGGCGAGAACAAGTCAATCAGCGCGAACTTCAGCTTGCTCGACAGCTTGTTCCAGGAAGCCTACGATGAATTCGGGCCCCACCGGCCGGTCCGGACCGAGCCCCAGCCGGAGTGATAATCACCGCCGCATCGGCGCGGAATCCTCAACGCCGATGCGATAACTATCTGTCAGCGATGCTGCACGTGGGCGCGCAACTCGGCCAGTTCGGCACGCAGCACTTGCAGCTCGGCCAGTACCGGGTCTTTCTTGACGGCGTCGGCAGGTGACAGTGTCTTGTTCGAATTCAGCGAGTCCACGATGACGGCGATGAACAGGTTCACGATCACGAAGGTCGCGATGAAGATGAACATCACGAAGTAAATCCAGGCGTACGGGAAGTGCTCCATCACCGGGCGCGCGATACCTTCGGACCAGCTCTCGAGCGTCATCACCTGGAACAGCGTGAAGGCGGTGGTGCCAAGGTCGCCGAACAGGTCGGGGAAGACCACGCCAAACATATTGGTCGCGATCACCGAGAACACATAAAAAATCACCAGGATCAGGCCGAACACCGAGCCCAGGCTGGGCAGCGAATGCAACAAGCCCGCAACCACCTTGCGCATGCTCTCGATCTTGTTGACCAGACGCAATACTCGCAGCACGCGCAATGCACGCAGCACGGACAAACTACCAGTGGCCGGTACCAGTGCAATCGCAATCACGATGAAATCAAACACGCACCATGCATCGGTAAAGAACCGGCCACCACGAGCGGCCATCAGCAATGCCAACTCAGCGATGAAAATCCACAAGATGATGTGGTCGAGCATGTGCAGAAAATCGCCCATGGTCTCCATGATCGTGTGGCTGGTTTCCAGGCCAAGGATGATCGCATTCACCACAATCAGCACCACCAGTGTGTGTTGCACCATGGGGTGACCGACAAAATTTTCGATCGATTGTTTCCAGTTGCTCGTGCTGATTGCGTCTTCCATTGGATCGGATCCGTCCTAAGTCTTTGCTACGATTGAGAATTTCTTGAAATTCCGATGCTTTTGTTCGATTTTTTTCGGCGCCGGAAAATCGGAAAACCGCTATTTTAACAATCTGAACCTGAGGAAATACTTACAATCGCCGATCAGGCGCGAACATTCGCTGCGGATGTCGATCTGAAATCGGGTGGTTTGCGCCGGATGTTTTCAAAAATGTTTTTTGTGGCGCTCATCGCGCAATGTGCGCGCGGCGATTGATTATTTGGCAAAATGCCGGGGTTTTGAAAAAACGGAGAACAAAGTGCGGCATTTTTCAGTATCGATAATCGTCACCATCGTCTGTCTGGGTTTGGCCAGCTGGTGGGGTTATACGCATGGCGGCCCGGCCGGTGCGGCGACGGCATTCGGCATTGCGCTGATTCTCGGTGTGATGGAGGTATCGCTGTCGTTCGACAACGCGGTGGTGAACGCCTCGGTCCTGAAGACCTGGAGCGAGTTCTGGCAAAAAATCTTCCTGACCGTTGGCATCCTGGTGGCGGTGTTCGGCATGCGTCTGCTGTTCCCGCTGGTGATCGTCGCGCAGACCGCCGACCTCGGCGCGGCCGAAGTCTGGAACCTGGCGCTGGACAATCCGCGCGAGTTTTCGGTTTACCTGACCAAGCATCATGACGAGGTCGCAGCGTTTGGCGGCGTGTTCCTGTTGCTGGTGTTCCTGAACTTCATTTTCGATGCGGACAAGGAGCTGCACTGGCTCGGCAATGTCGAGAAAAAGCTCTCTTCCTACGGCAAGATCGCGGCAGTGCCGGTGTTCATCGCGCTGATCGTGGTGCTGTCCAGCCTGACCTTTGTCGAGCCCGGCCATGAACTGGTGGTGCTGACGGCCGGCATCTGGGGCATTCTGGTGTACGTCGGTGTCGATATCCTCAGCAACATGCTGGAGAAAGAGGAAGTGACTGATGTCGATGTGGGCGGCCTGGTCAAGGGCGGCAGCATCGGCGGCTTCCTGTATCTGGAAATCCTTGACGCATCGTTCTCGTTCGATGGCGTGATCGGCGCCTTCGCGATCACGAACGATGTGGTGATCATCATGCTGGGCCTGGCGATCGGCGCGATGTTCGTGCGTTCGACCACCGTTTATCTGGTCAAGCAAGGCACGCTGGATGAGTATGTGTACCTTGAGCACGGTGCACACTATGCGATCGGTATCCTCGCGGTGATCATGTTCTTCAGCATGCGTTATCACATCCCGGAGATCGTGACTGGTCTGATCGGCATCGCGTTCATCCTCGCGTCGGTGTGGTCGTCGCTGCGCTTCCGGCGCCAGCATGTCGCGAATGATTGAGGTCGGCCGCTGCCCGGCTGCGGTGTTGCCGCCAGCCGGGCAGTTCACGGCTGACCGCTGACCGCGAATCCCGATTTAAGTAAATAGAATCAAGGACTTGGCGGTATTGGTCGGGCGCTGAAGCAGGTGCATCTCAGGCGAAATTTTCTTTCAGACCGATGTGCGCTGGCATTGCGGCTGGTTGATCGCTTCGCTTCTCGCGCGAGCCAGGCTGTTGCGTCAGCCCAGCGCGTCAGGCCGGAAGCTTGTACGCCATCAGCTGCTCGATGCTCACGTACTGCAGCGCATTCACATGCGTTGATTCCAGCACCACGTAAGGCGCCATGCCGGCGTCGAATGCCTCCTTCCAGCGCAGTGCGCACAGGCACCAGCGGTTGCCCGGCACCAGCCCGGGAAAACGGTACTCGGGACGCGGGGTAGACAGGTCGTTGCCGCGCTGCTTGGAGAACATCAGGAAGTCTTCCGTGACCTCGGCGCAGATCACATGTGAGCCGCGGTCCGATTCATCGGTATTGCAGCAGCCATCGCGGAAGTACCCGGTCATCGGGTCGGTAGAGCAGGGTTTCAGCGGGGTGCCGAGGACATTGATGGCCATGATCAGTTCAGGGTGAATTCTCGATTATCTAAGCGCTGGTTATAGTCATGCATAGCAGGCCTGTTGTCGAAGGTAGCTGCGCGATCAAGCCTTGTACTTGAACCCATGCAGCTTTAACGGCAGTGAGCGTATCCGCTCGCCCGTCGCGCCAAACAGCGCATTCACCATCGCCGGGATCACGCCACCGATCGGTGGTTCGCCGACGCCGCCCCAGAAGCCACCGGTCGGCACCAGCACCGGGATGATCTCCGGCGTGACGCCGATGCGCGCTAGCGGGTAGTCATTGAAATTCCCTTGTTTGACCGCGCCATTCTCGATCGTGATGTCTTCGGACATGATCGCAGACAGGCCCCAGATCACACCGCCTTCGACCTGCGCTTTCACGGCATCCGGATGCACTACATAGCCGCAGTCGATCGCCACCGCGACGCGATGCACCTTCACCGCCTTGTCCTTGCCGACCGACAGCTCGACTGCGGCTGCGGTGTAGCTGCCGTAGGAATCGACGACCGCAATGCCGCGATGCACGCCCTTCGGCAGCGGCTTGCCCCAGCCTATGGCCTTGGCGGCGGCATCGAGTACTGCAAGATCCTTTTTTCCTTCAAGTAGCGGGCGACGGAACTGGTAGGGATCCTTGCCGGCAGCATGCGCGAGTTCGTCAATGAAGCATTCGCGGTAGAACGGATTGTTGGTGTGGGCGACTGCACGCCAGAAGCCCGGCGGCACATGCAGTTCGCGGATCACGTATTCATTGGTGAAGTTCGGCACTGCATACGGATTGTCGCGGAACACGCGGGTGTTGATCTGATCAACACCATCCTTCACGAATTGCGGATAGACGGTGATCGCGATCGACTGGTCGGATTGCTTCACCTGCCAGCCTACCCAGTTGCCGTCTTTATCGAGGCCGCCGCGCAGCTTCACCAGCGATACCGGACGGTAGCGTCCCTGGCGCATGTCTTCTTCGCGCGACCATTGCAGGCGCACCGGTATGCCGGGCAGCGCCTTCGCAATCTTCACCGCCTGCTTGGTGTAGTCCTGATGCGGGCCGCGCCGGCCGAAGCCGCCACCGGCATGCATCTTGTGGATGTAGACCTTCTCCAGCGGCAGGCCGGACACTTCGGAGGCCGCGGCTGCCGATGCCTCGCCATTCTGCGTGCCGACCCAGACGTCGAGCTTGTCGGCGCTGTACAGCGCGGTCGCGGTCTGGGGTTCCATCGTTGCATGGTTCACGAAACCGGTGGTGTACTCGGCTTCGATTACCTTGTGCGCGCTGGCCAGCGCGCTGTCGGCGTCGCCATCCTTGCGCGCGACGGGCGCGTTCTGCATCGCGAGGCCCTCGCGCAGATACTTCTGGATCGATGCGCTGGAGATATTGCCCTTGTTGCCATTGTCCCAGTCAACCTTGATCGCCTTCAGCGCCTTGTTTGCCTGCCACCAGTTGGTCGCGACGACCGCAATCCAGTCGTCGCTGGCGACGATGTGCTTCACGCCGGGCATCGCTTTGGCGGCGCTGTCGTCATAGCGTTTCAGGAAACCGCCGAACACCGGGCTCTGCAGGATCGATGCATGCAGCATGCCGGGCAGGCGCACATCGGCCGCATAGATTTGCGAGCCATTCACCTTGGCCGGGATATCGAAGCGTGCCGGCGAGGTACCGATCAGCTTCCAGTCTTTTGGGTCTTTCAGCGGCGGGTTTTCTGGCACCGGCATCGTGGTGGCCAGTGCGGCCAGCTCGCCAAAGCGCGCGGACTTGCCCGACGGATGCGACACCACGCTGTTGCGCGCGCTGCACTCGGCCGCCGGCACTTGCCATAGCTGCGCGGCGGCAGCAATGAGCATCTCGCGTGCCGCTGCGCCACCCTTGCGCACGTATTCATGCGAGTCGCGGATGCCACGGCTGCCGCCGGTGGACATGTCTTTCCAGATCTTCTTGCGGCGCATGTGTTCGTTCACGTCCGCATACTCGGGCTGGACCTTGCTCCAGTCACATTCGAGCTCTTCAGCCACCAGCTGCGCGAGGCCGGTGAAGCTGCCCTGGCCCAGTTCGGAACGCGCGATGCGGATGATGACGCTGTCGTCCGGCTTGATCACGACCCAATGCGTGACTTCGGGCGCATCGGCGGCGTTGGTGGCGCTGGCCGCGTGCGCAGCACTGCCCGCTTGGATGCCAAGCACAAAGGCGCCGCCAAGGGCAGCGGTCTGTTTCAGGAACGTGCGGCGCGCGGCCGGTGAGGTATGCATCGTCATGTCTCGGCTCCGTGATGCCTTGTTGATTTGCCACGCATTTTAACCGCCTGTACCAAAAAAAACGCCCCGGCAAGCGGGGCGTAGAGGCTCAGGTACAGCGAGGAGGCAGCGTCACCCTGGCCACAACTGCAAGTGGGCGACGCTGTTCGGAGACAACGGTACTCAGGCTTCGCTCGGCGCAGGCATGGGGCTCTGCGCTTCCTGTTGCCTTTGCTGTTGGCGCTTGACCAGCGCTGCGAACAACACGATGGTGCCCAGCGTGACGCCATAGAACACCATTTGCATGCCGGTCGGGTTGGGTTCATAACCGACCAACACGTGAAGGAAATAACCCGCAAACGACTCGGCCGACAGAATGTGTGACACGTCCCAGATCGGCGTTGCCAGGGCAGGGATGTAATCCGCCTGGATCAGGAAGCCGGCCATGCGGCTGGCCAGGCCGGCTGCCAGCAACACCAGCAGCACGCCTGTGACGGTGAAGAAAGCTTTCAGCGGAATGCGCATCAGGCCGAAGTACATCACCGCACCGATGCCGGCGCCGGCCGCAAGGCCCAGCGCGCAGCCACCGATCAGGTCGGTCAGGCTGGCACTGCCGCCGCTGGCCATGCCGTGCAGGAAGAGCACGCTCTCGGCCCCTTCACGCAATACGGTCAGCGCGATCAGCACTGCGATCGCGGACAGGCCTTTCGCGCCTTGACTGACATCGACACCGACCTTGCGCGCATCACGCGCCAGTTCGGCGCCGTGCGACGACATCCACACATGGTGCCAGCCCAGCATCAGGACCGCGATGCCCAGCACGCCGGCATTGAACAGCTCGGTGCCGGTGCCATCGGCCAGGTTGGCCAGTGTGTCGGTCAATGCGGCGATGACGCCGGAGCCCAGCAGGCCCGCTACCACGCCGAGCACGATCCACAGTGTGCGGCGGCTGACCGTGCGCGTGGCTGCGGCGACGATACTGATCACGAGCGCTGCTTCCAGCGTCTCGCGGAAGATGATGAGGGCGGGGCCGAACATGATGCTTACTCTGCGATCACCACACCTTGCGCGGTCGCCTGATTGAACTCACCGAAGAACGGATACTTGCCCGGCTTCAGCGGACCGATCCAGATAGCGACCTTTGAACGCGGGGCGATGATTTTTTCGCGCTTCAATTCCTTGCTCTCGAATTCTTCCGGGGTCGAATCCTGATTCTCGATCACCAGCTTCACCTTCTGGTCGGCCGGCACGCGAACTTCGGACGGTGTGAACTTGTGATCCTTGATCGTGATCGCGATTTCATCGGCAGCCATCGCAAACGGCGACAACGACAGCGCGAGCAGGGCGGTGGAAAGGCGAAGTTTCATGAGGGACTCGTGGCTAAGGATCACTGTGACGGAAAAATACCATGCGATGTAAATGATAATAATTCGCATTCATATTGTCAATGCGTAGCCCCAAACGCCCCGGACCGAATAGGGGTTTGCTGATAGACAACACGTTTTTGCTCAAGGCAGCTTGTCGATCAGGAAGCGCGCAGCGCGCTCCGACATCACCAGTACCAGTTTCAGGCGGGCGCGGGTCATGCCCACGAACAGCTTGCGAAAGCTCTTGTCATCCAGCGTATCGAAATCGATTTCGGTAAAGATCACCGCCGGCGCCGATTGCCCCTTGAATCGATAGACCGACTCCGCCAGCAGCTCGCCCTCCCGAAACACCGGGTTGCCGAACAAGTCATAGCTGCCATCGAAGGATTTCAGCGTGTGCTGACCCAGCGCATCAAGCTGCAGCAGCGACGAATGTTCGCGCCCGCGAAAACTCACCACTGCCATGTCATTGCGCGTGAAACCCGCACCCAGGCATTTTTTGATGCCGTTGCGGGTTTGCGCATGCATCTGTGCCGTGTCGCCGTCGGGCCAGGTCAGCACATCGATGTCCGCGCCCGCGAAAGGGCTCGCGGCATCGATGCGCGCCTGTTCCGGCGACAGCGCGCGCAGCAAGTCCACCACCTGGCGCGGGCTGCGATAGTTGGTCTCTGCATGCAGCGTGACCCAGCCCGGCAGTGGCACCGGCTCGCGCGCGTACAGGTTCTGCATCGGGTCTTCGAGCCAGATGGCGCGGCCATCGGTTGTCAGCAAGCGCAGCAGCGCATCGCGCCATGCCGCAGAAAAGTCCTGCCCTTCATCAACGATCAGCACATCGCACTGCCAGCCTGCCGGCACGGGCTGGTCGGCCAGGTGCTGCTCCAGCGTTTGCCATACACCCGCATCGCGGTAATCCGGTGCCAACCCGGTGTCGCGCGCGAAACTGTCGCACAGCTGATGAAAACTCGCGATGCGTCCGCCTTCGGGCAACAGCTTGCGCACATGGTCAGCCAGCGGCCGGTTGTAGCAGACATACAGCGGTCGCAACCCGGCCGTCAGTGCCGCATTGAACTCGGCCAGTGCAAGCTGCGTCTTGCCGCTGCCGGCGGTGCCAACCACGCGCAGCCGGAAGGGCTGGAAGTCCAGCTGCCGCGCCCAGGTCGCGAGTCCCCCGGACAGCCGCGTCACCATCGCCGTCGCTTGCCCGATCATCGCGCTCGGGTCGGGCACCAGCTGCAGTACATTGTTCAGGAAGCGCAGCACGCGTTCGCGTTGCGATGGCTCGTCCGCGGCGTCTGCCGGCAGCACTTCGCGAATGATGGCGGCCAGTTGGTCGCGCCGGCTCGCATCGACGATGCGCTGCGGTGCAATGCCCGCCGCCTCGACTCGCCGCACCTGATAGTCGGGGCAATACAGCAGGTAGTCGATGTTCAGCGATGCGCCATCCTGCCCGTAGCGCTGCCGCAGCGCAGTCAGCGTGCGCAGGATCTGGTTCCTGACCAGCTTGGGCTTGTCCTGTCCCGCATAGCGCTTCGCGAGGCCGTCATCGGTCTCGGTGAGGAAGCCGGATTTCTGCTCGATCAGCAGCAGTCGTCCATCCGGCGCAACGATGATGAAATCGATCTCGCCATAGGCAGAAAAACCGCGCTCGACATTCGTCCAGTGCACACCATGAAAGATGGTGTACGCATCTGGCAGTGCAGCATCCAGCAGCGCGAGGGTCTCGATCTCGCGCTGCGCAGCGCCGGTGACGGCCATCTCGCGCCAGCCTTGCGGGTGTATGTGCGCCATGGTGTGCTCGGGGTTGATCCAGCCGGCATTGTAGCCAGTCTGCGCTTGCCGCTCGGCGACGCAGCTGGGCTGCATCGCTGTTGGAAGCCGGTCAAGGAATGGGCTTGCGACGGGTACGGGAATAACGCACTGCAGCGTGCGTTGGTCGTCAAACGGTGTTTAGAATCGAACCGTCATCCACACAGAATCGGAGGTTCACGATGGACCGTACCACGCTGTTGTGCTGCATGAAGACCATCCCCGGGGCGCTGATGGTGGCGCTGGCCTTGTCCCTGCCGGGTGCGACGGCCACCGCCCATGAGCTGACCGTACAGGAATGCCGCGAGGGGGCCGACTACATCCGCAACGCTGCGATCTCGCGCGACAACGGCATGGCCGAGGCAGCGTTCATGGATATCTTCGACAACGACCTCGCGATGATCATGGCGATACCGAAGGAATTGCGCTGGTTTGTACAGGATGACGACGATGCGCAGTTTCTGCGATCGGCGCTGAATCAGGTGTTCCAGCATCCGAAAGAGCCGTCCGAGCATGCAATGGACTTTGCGCATGCCTGCCTCGCAAAAGCGAAGCAATGGGACACGAAGGGGCGGCACGATATCTGACTGGTTTGCCGCAATAAAAAAGGCCCGCGCAGTGCGCGGGCCTTTGAACGACGGTATGCAGGTCAGAAAGCGTAGTTGGCTTTGATGCCTACGATCCAGTTGCGGCCGGGGGCGGGTTCGTAAAAACGGCTATTGGCATCGTTCACACGCACAGACCCGATGTAGGTCTCGTCGAGCAGGTTGTCAATTCGAGCGTACTCAGTGACTCGCCATTTCGAGAATACTTGCTGAAATGAGCCGCGGAGGCTTACTACGGTGAATGCTGGCGCCGAGTCGGTGTTCTTGTCATCAACCCAAGTCTTGCTGTTGTAGCGACCTTCGAGGGCGCCAACAAATCCGGCAGCTTGATTACGCCAAGCTAGTTCGGCATACGCTTGAGTTTTGTACGTTCCCGGTATCGCATTCCCCGCTTTGACGGTTTGTGTGGTTGGGGAATTGTTGCTGGATAGAGTCGTGTATTGATACTGCGTGGAAAACTCCGCAGACAACGCGGTCAGAGACGTGTAGAACGAGAAGTTCATCGGTAATTGCGTTTGGAACGAAACTTCAGCCCCATTACGCTCGGTCTTGCCGGCGTTTGTATAACTTGCCGTAGTGCTTTTTTGCTGATTAACAACGATTTCGTTATTCGTGGTGATATTGAATACAGCGAGGTTCAGCGAAGAATTTTCGCTGATCATGTATTTGGTTCCGGCTTCGATGTTGGTGCTGGTACTCGGCTTGATTGAGAAATTGGGGCCTGCGAGCGTGCTCGGATCTGTGTAAGTTATTTCCACCAGCGTAGGAGTTTCGAACCCTTGGCCGACATTTGCATACAAGTTCAGCGTTGGAGTGGCTTTGTACACCGCTCCGATCACAGGAATCGTTTTTGTGTAACGCACTGACCCACTCGCATCGCCATTCGCATCCGTGGTGAGTTTGTCTTTGATTTTCAGAGTAAGCGATGTTCTGCGGACACCTGCATGAATATCCCACTTCTCATCAGGAGACCACATCGCTTGGACGAATTGATCAAAGTTATTTGCTTTTTGATCTTCAGATCGATTTGGTGTAGTCACCGAGTAGTCGATTTGACCGTTGTTAGCGGCGCGGTCCAATCTATCGTCATACATAAAGCCCGCATTCAGTCCATACGTAACTGCATATGGCTTGCTGAAAACCTCGCCTTTGTTTGTAAGTCTGAGTTCTGTCCCGTAAAAATTTCGGCTAATTTGGCTGGCTCTGCCGGGCGCGTAATTAGGCGGGTTCGCTGCGAAGTTGGGCGTAGAGAGATATTGAAGGTTGTCCCGCTGTCCAGCATAGGTAATCAAATTGAGAGTGTTGCTTGAATCGATTGTTTTTTCAAAATTGAAGCCAATTTGCGTATTGCTTCGTATTACGCGAGTGTTTGCCACGATAGCACCACGCGCTACGCTTGTGGGAGCGTAGAATGTATTTCGTGTGATCGCGCCGGGCGCATTTACGCTGGTGCCAGTCGCGAGGAGCCCGCCCGGGTCTTGTGCATTTTGATCAAACCAATTGATAAGGGTAGTTAGCTTTGCGTCTTCGCCAATCTTGACTCCGAGCTTTGCTGTGGCCATCCTCTTCTCGCTGGCGCTCTGCGTTCTGAAGCCGTCGGATTGGTAGTCTGAGTAATTTACAAGGTATTCGACGCCAGATTGCGTTCCTGCTGCCCTCACTGATGCTCGACGAGTATCAAAACTTCCTCTTAGGAAATCGGCTGAAACTTCGGGTGTTGCAGGCGTCGGATCCGTCAGCAGCTGGATTACGCCGCCTGATGAATTCCCGTACATTGCGGAGAAAGGTCCGCGCATGACTTCAATCCCAGAAATCGCGTCAAGGTCGATGCTCCCGGGGTTGCCGATTCCATCCGGCATGGAGAGTGGTATTCCGTCTACATAGACTCGAAGACCCCGAACACCGAAAGATGAGCGCGCACCAAATCCACGAGATGAAATTTGCGGGTCCTGCGCCATCTGATTCCTGTTTTGCGCAGTGATACCTGGAATGCGTGCGAGCGTTTCGGACAGCGTCATGCGCTGCTGGTTTTGTATGTCCTTCTTCTCGACCTTGTCGATAGCCATCGGCAAATCAAAACTATCCTGCTCAACCCGCGTCGCGGTCACCACGACCGGGGACAGGATCTTGCTCGAATCTTGCGTTTCTTCGGCCATTGCTGCGCCGGCGCCAAAGCAGCTGGCGATCATCACGGCCAGGGTGGTCTTGTTGGTTTTCATCATGGTGGGGGCGGGTGTTACATGGATTGAAAGGGCGCAAGGTTACGGGATAGCAACGCGGGGGCGAATAATGAAATTCATTAAATTGCCTTCTCATTACAAATATTCATCTACTGATTGGTAGAATCTATCGACTTTGCTGAGCAGAAATTGCCTCATTAGCAATCTTTCGGGCAAAAAAAGACGACCCGAAGGTCGTCTTTTTCAAATTCTGTCTTCGCAGCCAACCAAGGGGTCGGCATGCTGCGCTGACGAATTAACGATTTGCGATGTACATCGTGATTTCGAAACCGAAACGCAGGTCAGTCGCTGCCGGGGTGGTCCATGCCATGGTGATCTCCTGAATAAAAGTTGGTCTAGCATTTGCCGCTCGAGAATTCGTTCGGCGCAGTGAATCTTCCTCCAAGCGACAATTTGTCGCATCGTCTGTTCTCGTAATTGAGGCTAATGATATTCATGAACCAAATCCCTGCTGATCACAGGGTGGCAGATGCTGCGCCGCGGCAGGTTTTTGAGCCTCAGGCTGCTGCTATGATGCGTTGCCTTTGCATGCGCCGCTGCCTGCAGCGCCCGACACGCCTTCCATGACCCAGAACGCCACCACGCCGCCCCCCGTCGCGCCTGCCGCTGCGGGCCAGCCTGCCACCGCGCGCAGCAGTGGCCTCAGCCTGCGCGTGAAGATCAATCTGATTTTTTCGGCGCTGACCATCCTGGTGTTCGGGATCCTGATCGCGGTGGAAATTGCCGCCACCCGCAGCGGGGTGCGCGAAGAGATGGAGGCGTCCGGTCGCATCGCTGCGCAGTTGCTGGGTCGCATCGGACATTTTTATGCCAGCGAAGATTTGCCGGAGCTGGTGAATTTCCTGCGCCAGACCGGCCGCGTGCGCGCAAACGACATCGAGCTGTTCGACAAGGGCGGCACGCGGCTGTACCAGTCGCCGCCATCGACATACAAGGCAGGCCGCTATGCGCCCGAATGGTATTCGGCCCTGGTGGCGCCGCCGCCGATGCGGCGCGTGGTCGATCTGGAAGATGCGCAGCTGGTGATCTCGACCAATGCGACGCGCGCGATCCTGGATGGCTGGGACAACTTGCGCGACATCCTGCTGGCGCAGGTGACGTTATTCGTGCTGGCCGATTTGCTGATTTTCTGGTTGGTGGGCCGTTGGCTGGAGCCGCTGGAAAAAATCGAGCGCGGGCTGAGCGATATCGAGCAGGGCAGTCATGAGGCGCGGCTGCCGCCCTTGCCCGGCAAGGAGGCGGGGCAGATGGGCCGCGCGTTCAACCGCATGGCGCAGGCGGTGGAGGACAGCATCGTTGCGCGCCAGGCCAGCGCCGAGGCGCAGGCAAGGCTGGAAGCGCAGCGGGATTTCACGAAGCTGCTGCATGCGCGCATCGAAGAAGAGCGTGCCGCGCTCGCACGCGAGCTGCACGACGAGCTCGGGCAATCGCTGACCGCGATCCGCAGCATTGCAAAGTCGATGATGCAGCACCCGGACGTGGCCGGCGGTCCGCTGGAGCGTCATGCGCAAATGCTGTTCGACACTGCCGGTATGACCTCGGATGCCATGCACCGCATGATTCCTCGTCTGCGTCCGATACAGCTGGAAGGCATGGGCCTGGTTGACGCGGTGCGCGACCTGTTGACCGACACCCAATCGAAAAAGCCCGACATCCGTTTCGAGCTGGCCGCCACCGGCAGCTTGCCGGTACTAGACGACGCGCTGGAATTGTCGGCTTACCGCATCGTGCAGGAAGCCGTGACCAATGTGGTCCGGCATGCCGGAGCGACCCGCGCGCAGGTGGGCATCGCGATGCAGGGCGATACGCTGACGCTGACGATCGCCGATAATGGCATCGGCGCCGAGACGCTGGTGCGCGAAGGTCATTACGGCGTGCGCGGCATGCAGGAGCGGACCGAGTCGCATGGCGGCAGCATTCGTTTTCAGGCGGGTGCCGAGGGCGGGCTGGAAGTGCAGGTGAGGCTGCCGGTGGCAAGCCACGGCGAGAGCACTGATGGCGTGACCGGCAGCTCGGCGGAAGCGGGTGGTGAGGTTGGTACAGGTGGTGAAGGCGGTTACCGAGGCAAGCGAGAAGGCAGCAACTCATGAAGAAAAACATCAACGTGATGCTGGTCGACGACCACGCGGTGGTCCGGTTTGGGTTCCGCATGCTGCTCGAAGCGACCGAGGACATCCGGGTCGTGGCCGAAGCCGAATCAGCCGAGGCCGCGTACCAGCAGATACCCGCGGCAAAGCCGGACGTGATCGTGATGGACATCTCGCTTGGCGGCACGATGGGGGTCGAGGCCACGCGCCGTATTGTTGCGCGCGACAAGATGGCGCGCGTGCTTGGCCTGTCCTCGCATGAAGACCCGAGCTATGTGCGCTACATGCTCAAGGCCGGTGCGCTGGGCTACCTGTCCAAGCGCAGCGCGCCGGACGAATTGATTCACGCGATACGGCAGGTGAACGAAGGACGCATGTACATCGACAGTCACCTGTCGCAGCGGATGGCGCTCGAAGAGTTCAATGGCGAAAAGAGCCCGATCGAAGTGCTGTCCGAGCGCGAGTTCGGGGTGTTCATCCAGCTCGCCAAGGGCTCGTCGGTGAATCAGATTGCGGACATGCTGAACATCTCGCCGCGCACGGTCGGCACCCATCTGTACAACGTGAAGCAGAAGCTGGGTGTGGCCAATCAGGCCGAGCTGGCATTGATTGCCGTACGGCATGGTTTGATCGAGCCTTGAGTCTTCGATCCTCGCTTCTTTGAGCCTCGAGGCTGCGACGGCGTCAAATGGGCGCTGGTCAGGTTCCCGGTGTTCGATGATGGAACATCGGTTGCCATCAATTTACTAGTTGAAAGATGGGGTGGCAATGGGTCACCCCGCTTGCCACTGGTGAACCTGATGCGCCCTGTAAATTCGCACACCACTGCTCCCCAATCCGCCTCCCCCTCAGCATCCATACCGGCAGAAGATTCGGTAGCGCCTGCTGCACCGGCTGCGCCGCCTGACGACGCCGACACGCTCAGGCTGGATCTGGAGTTTGATTTCTCGCACTTTCGTTTCCGCAGAATCTTGTTCAGCAAGATATCTGACCCGGAGCGTGCAACCAGCCTGAAGACGCGACTGTTTGGTGGCGTGATGGCGAGCACTGCCAGACGATGGGTCAAGAACTACATACGCGCGAATATCGATGTGAAAAATGCGGGAGCGCCTGTGCAGCACATTCTGGAGCAAAGGCGTATCAGTGGTCGTGATTTCATGCGGATGGTGCAGCAGACGCGACAGTGCGGCCTGAACCGGGATCTCGGAAATTCGAGTCAATCCACAGAGCCATCGTTTTTTGACTTTACGCCTCGATTGTCCGGGCCAATGTCGAAGCAGGAGGAAATCGCTTTATCAAAATCACGCTATCTCTTGCAGACGATAGCATCGGCTGCGCAATTTGATTTGCTGACGCCATCGTTGGTGCAAACAATCAAAGACAATATTGGTGCCGTCGAAAGTTCGCAGAAAGATCCATCGCTAATCAAACAACTGCAAGATCTTGTCGACGCCGCTTATCAGTGGCGGGACAACAAAGATGCCGATGAATATGGGGTCCCGGCCGGATTCGACACTGCGCTGACCCAATTGGAACAGGTCATCAATGTGCTATCGTATGAGCTCAACAAACCTTCATCAGCATTTGATCGTATCTTCAGTTCCCTCAGGAATCACTGCAATGCCGTGTCCTCGAAGTTGGGGCAGCCACCGTTGATGGCGACGCTGCTCGATGAGAAGTTCATCGCATATTGCCGCACGAGGGATGCGTCGCTCATTGTGCATCCCATCTCCGCTGATTTGCTGACAATCGTTCACCTGAAAGACCAATGGCCATCCATGGTGGGCTTTCTTGAAAAAAGCGACCGGATTCAATTATTGCGTTGGATTGAATTGCTGTCGGAAGACGTAGCTCGAAGCCGCCGAGGCCAGCCATTGCTGCGTCCAAAATCGGAATCGGCGCTCAATAGTCTCGAAGCCAGGACGGGCGCACAACTGGCGATGAAGATGTCCAGGATCCAGGTGACGGAGGGAATGCGGCCCTTTGGCGCCATCGTGAGTTTTGTCTGGGATCCTGTATTTCATGCCTATCTGGAAAGCGGCACGCTTGATGATATGACGCGTCAGGACGTGCAGAATCTTCGGAAGATGGCCGTGCAGTTTGATGCCGAGATTCTGGATGATTTCGTGTCGCGTGGATCACGTTTTTTGCTTGAAGGCGGTCTCAGCGACAAGGAACGACAGCTGCTGAAGACGTATTGTGCGCAGCTCCGGCGCTTGCTGGAGCAATGAGGTATGTAAGGCAGGCGTTCCTGTACCCGTGCACCGTTCATCACTGTACATCCGGCGCTTGTTGAAAGTTTCTTTGTCGTAATTTTCACATCAACCGGATCGCTGTTCGGCTACGCGATCTTGACCAATCGCAACTAATGCAGAGCGCTGAGGCATTAGTGTTGGAAAGTGTAAACAGGCAAAAGCAGGTCGCCGGATAGCGATAACTTGAGTCTCCGAATCACTTTTCGCAGGGGGTAGCATGAATCAATGTCTCCGCTGGTCATTCATCATCAGCATGCTGACAGCCGGCGTGTTGGCCGGTGGCTCGGCTAGCGCCGACCCGAACCTCAGCTTTGGCGTGACGATCTCTTCCGGCACACCGCCACCGCCCATCCGCTATGAACCGGTGCCGCCGCCGCGTCCCGCGTACATCTGGCTGCAGGGTTACTGGGGCTGGGATGGTCATGCGCATGTATGGATACCGGGGCGCTGGGAACGCGAGCGTCCGGGCTATGTGTATGCGCAACCGCAGTGGATCGAGGGACCGCGCGGTTGGGAATTCAGGCCGGGGGGCTGGAAGGGTGGTCCCGGTCACTGTCCGCCGGGTCAGCGCAAGAAGGGCAATTGCTGACGCGCCAGCGCGCTGACTTGCGACAGGCTCGAAGGACCAGTCACCTGTCACGGGTTACCCGTCACCCGTCACCCGTTATCAGGCTTGAAGGACTTGAAGGGTTCGGTGTGGCAGTGCGACACCTGCGGCTGGTGTTCAGGCCGCTGAACCCGCGTTGGTGTTGGTGACGGTTTTGGCCGGCCGCAGACAGCCAAGGTGCTGCAGACCATTCAGCGCCATCGGCCGCCCGAGGAAATAGCCCTGCGCCTTGTCGACGCCGAGCTCGATCAGCGCCGCGGCCTCGGCGGCAGTCTCCACGCCCTCGGCCACCAGCTTGCTACCGGTATCGGCCGAGAAGTGGATCAGCGCCGCCGCCAGTGCGCGTCGCGCGGGGTCGATATCGATGTCGCGTGTGAGGCTCATGTCGAGCTTGATGCGGTCCGGCTCCAGGTTCAGGATGTGACGAAAACTCGCATAGCCGGCGCCGGCGTCATCCACTGCCAGTTGCAGGCCGCTATCGCGATAAGGCTTGAGCCGTTGCGCGATCTCTTCATACTTTTCCACCGCGGCATGCTCGGTGATTTCCAGTACCAGGTGCTCGACCTTGGGCAGGGTCGACAGCATGCCTTCGAAGCTGGGGTCGAGTATGGTCTCGGGCGATGCATTGATCGACAGGTCCAACCCGCCGCACAGTGTGGGCAGCACCAGCAGCGCCTGCTGTATTGCCTTCAGCTCGAGTTCGATGCCCAGCCCTACTGCATGCGCTTCGTTGAACCACAGGTCAGGACTGCGCGCCGGCGTTGCGGTAAAGCGCGCCAGCGATTCGAAGCCGGCAATCGCGCCCAGATTCAAGTCGAAGATGGGTTGATAGACGATATGAATCGTGTCGCTGCGCATCACCTTGCGTATCCGATCCAGACTGGCCTGGCGCTGGAAGATGCTGTGCTGCTCACGATCGATCATCTTGCCGGCCAGCTCAGCAAACACGCGCATCAGTGACAAGTCGCGCAGGTTGAGGCTGGTGTCCGCGCTGCGGCTAAAGCAGCAGAAAGTGCCATAGATCGAGCCATCGGCCAGATGAATGGGTACGCTCAAATGCGCGCCCACCGGTATCGCAAAAGTCGCCGGCAGTTCGGCAGCGACCGAGTTGGTCTGCGCATCATTGATCAGTTCGGGCAGGCGTCCGTCGATCACGCGCTGGCAGTAGGATTCTTCCAGCGGACCACCTTCGCCGACACGGACGGGACTCTTGGTCCAGGATGAATCGACGTAGCGGAAGACACGCTGGCCGTCGATGAATTCGGATACGAAAGCCACTTCCATTTTCAGGTGCTGGCGTATCGCCTGCAGGATGTCGGGCACCGAATTGCCGGGGGCCTGTCCAAGTGTTATCGATCGATCTTCGAAAACGCGGCCGAGCTGATAATCCTGTGCGTGAGGAGCGTGAGAAGCGTGAGGGTGAACGCTGATATCCATGAGATCGTGTTCAAGTCAATCGATGATGCGTCGCTGGGAAATATCCCGAAAACTACTAAGATGAATGAGATCAAAGGTCGGCAAATCCGTTCAATTTGATGTCCGTCAATCTTCACCTCGCCGATGGCCATGGCCCCGAATCAAGCCGCTGCTGACGATCTGCCTGGATCCGGCTCTGTACCGGTGCCTGCGGGGCGGGCCGCAGTCGTGCCCGCAGCGTCTGCACGGCCGCCGTCGGATGCTGCAGCATCGGGGATGTCAGGCCAGCTGCCGCCCGCGCATGCGATGGATGGCAGCCAGTTTCACAATGTGATCGAAGAGCAGGTGTGGTCCGAGCTGCCACCGACGCCTGAAGAGCAGATGCCGCGTCGTGCAAGGCACCTTGCGACCCGCGATCACGACGCTGCGCCATCTCCCGAACGGTCTGCCGACGAGCCGACCCACACCGAGCCAGCGCAGATCTCCGTCGGCCCGGTCTGAATCTTCCTGACCCAATGGCAGCAGGCGTTACCTGCTTCGATTGTCACTACCCTCGAACGCCGTACAGGCGGTCGTCGTCTTGCTGATCTTCGGTAAGATACATGCCGGAAAGAATTTCCGGCATAGCCAACAACAATAATTCGGGGAGACAGGGTGATGAAACTCGGCCAGGCAGTGAATGTTGCCGACCTCAGAGACATCGCGCGCCGCAATCTGCCGCGCTCGGTGTTCGGCTTCATTGATGGTGGCGCGCATGATGAAGTGACTCTGCGCGACAATGTCGATGACTTCGCCCGCTTGCGCTTTGCGCCCCGGATGCTGGTCGATGTCAGCGTGCGTCGGCAGGCCATCGAGCTGCTGGGTCAATCGCTGACCTCGCCGATGGTATTCGGCCCGACCGGCATCGCCGGCCTGCTGTGGCCCGAGGGTGACCTGTGCATCGCGCGTGCGACCGAGGTGCGCGGCGTCGGCTTTTGCCAATCCACCACCTCGAACGCAAGCATCGAAGAGGTGGCCAGCCGAGGCCGTCGTAACCACTGGTTCCAGTTGTATGTGCAGAAGGACCGTGGGCTGACCCGCTCGCTGCTGCAACGTGCACAGGATGCCGGTTGCCCGGTGCTGATACTGACTGTGGACTTGCCGTTGCCGGGCGCGCGCGAGCGTGATGTGCGCACCGGCTTCACACTGCCGCCGCGCATGGGCCTGTCCAATATGTTTGATTACGCACGCCGGCTCGGCTGGTTGTGGCGCATGTCGCAAGCGCCGCGCTTCACCTTCGGCAATCTCGATGATCCGAACGGTGCGCCGCGCAAGCTGCTCACGCTGGCCGAACAGGTCGGGAAGAATTTCGATGCGTCCGTCAGCTGGAAAGACCTGGACTGGATACGCAGTGAATGGCCCGGCAAGCTCGCGATCAAGGGCTTGCTGCGCGCCGATGACGCGGTGCGCGCAGTCCAGCATGGCGCCGATGCCGTGATCGTGTCCAACCATGGCGGTCGCCAGTTGGACCAGGTGCAGTCCGGTATTGCTGCGTTACCCGCAATCGCCGATGCGGTAGGCAACCAAGTGCCGGTGCTGATGGATGGCGGCATACGCCGTGGCAGCGATGTAGTGAAGGCACGGGCACTGGGCGCAACAGCCTGCATCGTCGGCCGTGCGGGCCTGTACGGGTTGGCGGCCGGTGGTCAGGCCGGTGTCGAGCGCGCGATTGCGATGCTGCAGCAGGAGATCGACATCACGCTCGCCTTGCTCGGCGTGCCCGACATCGCTGACGTGGACCGCAGCGCGCTGTGCATGGAAACGACGGAAACTTTCGGCAGGCGTTGACATCCGAAGATGAACGACAGGCAAAGCGAGATCGCGGCCTTGCCTTCTTTCATCTTCCGGAGAACAACGATGACGCACACCGACAAGCACCCGCACCAACCGACGCAGCAGGCAACGCACCAAGCAACGCAGCAAGCAACGCAGCAGCACAATCAGCAGCACGCACAGCCGCAGCCGTCCCAGCCCACCGTGCCCGACATCCATGCTGATGATTTGCCGGTATCGCAAGGCGACAATCCGTTATCCATCACACCGAAGGATGTCGAGGACGGCGATGCCAGCGCGCGTGATCGGGTAGCGCGTCATCTGCACTCGGCGGATCCCGATGAGCGGCAGCAGGAACTGCTGGATGATGCGATCGACCTGAGCTTTCCGGCCAGCGACCCGCCCGCGGTCACCGGTGGCGTGACCCGTATCGAGGTGCCGAACCCGGCGCCACCGCGTTGACAGCGACGCTCACTTCAGCAGCTGCGCACGACTGGCGACGATGGCCATCCCCAATGCCAGCAGGCCAATGCCCGCAATCGTCGCCTGCAGCCCCAGCCCCTCGGCAATTGCACCCATCAGCGGTGGTCCCATCAGACTGCCTGCATAACCCATCGTTGCGACGCCGGCCAGCGCTGTCTTGCTCTCGCGGCCGGCGGCGCTGTACACGAAAGGGAATACCAGCGACAGTCCGAGGCCTGCCAGCGCAAAGCCGGCCAGTGCCAGCACCACGCCCGGCGCGAACACAGCCATGCCAAGGCCGAATGCCGCAGTCGCAGCGCCACCGCACACCAGCCTCTGCGCACCGAAACGTGCCTTCAGGCGGTCGCCGCAGCAGCGTGATATCAGCATCATCAGCGTAAACGCAGACAGCGACAGCGGCGCCATCGCCGCCGATGCGCCGTGGTGCTCTTTCAGGAACAGACTGCTCCAGCTGCCGATGCTGCCCTCGGCAATCGCACCCAACAGCCCCAGCGCACCCAGCAGCGCGAGGCGGCCGCGCGGCAATACGAACAAGGGCAGGCGTTGTCGACGCGGGGCCTTATCGATGTCGGCGATATCGGCTGCGCCATGACCCAGCGATGCCAGCGCCTGCAGGCACTGCCATAGCAGCGCGGCCAGCGGCAGCGCCAGCAGTGCAAATTGCTGAATGGGCGATACCGACAGCGCTGCCATTGCACTGCCCAGCGTGACGCCGGCGAGACTACCGCCACACGCGCACGCATGCAGGCGCGACAGCATCGGTCGCCCCTGTGTGCGCTCGGCACGGGAGGCCAGACCATTCATCGCAACATCGAAGGTGCTGGCCATCAGTCCCAGTGCCAGCGTCGCCAGCATCAACAGGGACAAGCCGGGCGCAGCTGCCGCTGCCATCAGCACCAGTGGCAATGCCAGGCCGGCCACGCGCAAGGTGTGCAGGCTGCCCAGCCGTGCGAGCAGGCGTGATGACAGTTGCGGTGACAGTACGGCGCCGATGCCGGTGCATAGCAAGACCATCGCCAGTTGCGTGTGCGTCAGCTGCAATCCCTCCTTGAGCGCCGGCAGACGCCCCGCCCAGCTACCCATCAGCAAGCCGTACCACGCGAAGGTCGCCGGCAGCGCCATGCAGCGCAGGTCCCGCAGCGACAGTGAAGGCAGCGACGAGGTCAGCGACGACGGAAACGACGACAGCGGCGACGACGGCAGCGACGTCGGCAACGACAGTGAGGGCGGGCACGACGTCGTGGCGGCGGTTGCCGAGGAGCGTGGGCAGGGATTGGGTAGGGAGGCTGCGGCAGGAAGGGCGGTCAGGGGCATGGTCACGAGGGAAGCTTGCTGCAGGGAACATCCCTTTGTTCGTGACCTCTGGAAATAGTTTCTGACCGGCAGAAAAAATGCTGGTGTTGATCTCCCTCAAGTTACCAAAGTTGCAACGCTCGTACTGTACACAACACGACGACAGGCGAGGCAATGAAGCAGCTACACACCCATTACGACAACCTGAAGGTGGCGCGCGACGCGCCGCCCGAGGTGATACGCGCTGCGTACAAGACGCTGAGCCACAAGTTTCATCCGGACCGGCATGGCGGCAGTGCGAAGGCCACGCAGACCTTCCAGCTGATTCACACTGCGTATGAGGTGTTGTCCGATCCCGAGCGCCGGCGCAAGCATGATGCGTGGATCGCGCGCGCCGAGCGCAACGATGCACCCGCGCGTGGCGCGCCGGCAGCAATGCCCAAGGCGGGCTCGGTGCATGTAACGACTGGGATCGCGGCTGCGCCCGCGAAGCCATGGAATGGGCGTGAGCGTCGCCGCAAGACGGCGGCCGGTGCGGCGACGGCTGTACGGACAGGTATTCGCAGCACTGCGCTCGGTTGGCGTCTGCCCGGCATCACGACCGTGTTGTGGGCATCGGTTGTGCTGGTCGGCGCGATGCTGGTGCTGTTGTTTCAGCAGTGACGAGGTGACGATCCCGTTCTCGGGTGAAAACTAACCTGAGCAGACTGGTAAGGATTCAGGATCTGTATTCGTTTAGAATTTTCCCAAGCCCACTCGTCCTGCAGTACCGCTACCCATGGCAAAGCAGGCACACCCTTCATCGACGCCATCCCCGTCAGCGCGGCCACCCCAGACTGCTTCGGGAGATACGGCAGCTGGCGCATCTCATACATCCCACACATCCCACGCAACTCACGCGTCTCCAGCAACCCGCGCTGCACATATAGCGCAGTCCCGTCTGCTGTCTGCGCCGGTCCGCATCATCGGCAGCTGGACCCTGAGCCTGCTGGTGATCCTTGCCGCCGTCTGGATGGTCGCACTGCACCAGATCGAGCAGCGCGAAAACCGTTTCCGTCTCAGGACCATCGATGCGATCGGCAATGAAGCCGTGCTGATCGCCGGCGAGATCGGCGAAACCGTGCGCGATGCCGACAATCTGTTGTTGCTGGCACGTGACGAGCTCGAAAACGGGCGTGGCATCCAGCGCTTCGATGCCTATGCACGAAGCGTGATGGGCGGCACAGGCGTGCGCCTGTTCGAGCTCGATGCCGCCGGCCAGGCCAGTGCACATCACCGTAACCCGCGCGCCGGCCGCCTGCCTGCATCCATCTACCTGCCCGGTCTGGCCACCGAGACCGGTATGCGCATGCATATCGATCATGGCATCGCCGGTGCAGGCCGCAGCGAGTCGCACCTGGTCGTGTTTTCGCGGCGCATACAGCATAGCGACGGTCGCTTTGCAGGCGCGGTCGTGATCGAAATGCCGGTCGCGGATCTGATGGCCGGCGCCGCGCGCATCAACCTGCGCCATGCGGCCGTGTTGCAGCTACAAACGTCGGAAGGCGTGGCCTTGCATGAGAGCGGTGCGATGCCTGGTGCCCTGCGCTTGCAGCCATCCGCCCGCCTGCCCACCGACAGCGAGCGCAGCGGCAGCCAGCTCGTCAGCGGCAGCGCATTTGTCGATGGTGAGCGACGCTTTGTCGCGTGGCAGCGTGTCGATCCTTATCCCCTGGTGGTGCTGGCCAGCGTGCCCGAGCAGGTTGCGCTGGCCCTGCATCGCAAGCAAGACCATGTCGAGGTACTCAGTGCTGCGGCGTTGAGTGCGTTGTTGGCGATCGGCGCTGCACTGGGCTCATCCTTGCAGTGGCGCCGGCATCGCCACCGCCAGCGGGTGCGCGCACTGCAGGATCTGTTCCGTCAGGCCGTCGAGGGCTCGGCCGATGCGATTTACATGATGCGCCCGCTGTATGGCGAGCAGGGCGAGGTGGATGATTTTCTGATCGAAGATTGCAATGAACAGGCCGCGCGCCGCCTGCGTCTGAAGCGCCATGACATGCTCGGCCACACCGTGCGTGCGTTGATGGCCGCCGAGGACCGCGCGCGCATGCATGCATTCCTGTTGCGTGTCCTCGCTGAAGGCCTGGTCGAGGATGAGATCGAGATCAGCTGGCACGAACGCCAGCAGCCCGGCACCGCGCCGGCTGGCTGGATACAGCGACGCGGCGTGAAGACCGAAGCCGGTATCGCCGTCACTGTGCGCGACGTCACCGAGTCGCGCAGTCAGCAGGAAGCGCTCGCGGCGATGGCGGTCACCGATGCGTTGACGGGCTTGCCCAACCGGCGCTGGCTGGTTGATCATTTGCCCGGCATCTTGCGCACTTGCGCCGAGGGGCGGCGCAAGGCGGCCCTGCTGTTCATCGATCTCGACAACTTCAAGGTCGTCAACGACACGCTGGGCCATGAAGCCGGCGATCAGGTGCTGGCCGACGTTACCGCCTGCTTGCGGGCCACGGTACGGTTGTATGACACCGTGGTGCGGCTGGGCGGCGATGAATTCACCGTCGTCGTGGAAGACATCGACAGCGCGCACGAGGCAGAGGAACGCGCGACGCGCGTGGTGACGGCCATCAACCGCCTGAACCAGAGCGCCCCGTGGGGCGCATTCAAAGTCACCGCATCGGTCGGCATTGCGGTGTTCCCCGACCATACGGAAGACCCGCAGGCATTGCTGCAGTATGCGGACATTGCGATGTATGCCGCCAAGGCCGGTGGCAAGGCGCAGTACCGGATGTTCTCGGCTGACCATGCGGGGGAGCTCGCGCGTCGCGTGCAGCTGCAACAGGATTTGCAGAAAGCGATCGGCACCTACCAGCTGCAACTGCACTACCAGCCACGCGTCGATGCCTGTTCGGGTCAGCTGACCGGCCTCGAATCGCTGCTGCGCTGGCAGCATCCCGAGCGCGGGCTGGTGCTGCCGACCGAATTCATTCCGCTGGCCGAGGAGCGCGGGCTCATCATCGAGCTGGGGGAGTGGACTTTCGAGCTGCTGTGTCGCCAGATCCGCGCGTGGCTCGATCAGGGTCTGGACTGCCGCCGCGTGTCGTTCAATGTGTCCGAGCTGCAGGTGCGCAGCGAGCGCTTCCGCGATTTCCTGACCGATTGCCTCGGACGCCACGGGCTGAGCACCGATCGCATCGCGCTGGAGCTGACCGAGACCGCAATCGGGCATGACGATGATGCGCTGGCGGCCGAGCTCGCTACCCTGCATGACCTGGGCTTTCGGATCGAGATCGATGATTTCGGCACCGGGCAATCATCACTGTCGAGGCTGCGGCGACTGTCGGTCGATGTGCTGAAAATCGACCAGTCCTTCGTGCACACGCTGGGCCAAGATCTGAAAGGCGATGCGCTGTGCAGCGCCATCCATTCGATCGGCCAGGCGCTCGGTATCCTGATCGTGGCCGAGGGCGTCGAGACGCCGCTGCAACTGGAACGGCTGCGCCAGTTCGGCTCCGACGAAGTGCAGGGTTACCTGATCTCGCGACCGATGCCGGCCAGTGCACTGTCGCCGATGCTTCAGGGTGCGCCACTGTTCGCGCCGGTGCCCCGCACGCTGGTACGACTGAAGCGGCCCTGAGGTCGTTCGAACGCAGCTTGCGTGCTGCACAGGCGCTGCGCTATCTCCGGCCCGAGGGCAACCCGGGTGCAGCAGCGCGGCCGGCTCCGGTAGCGGCCGGCTCCGGTATAGTGGCAGCCAGCCGTTCAGCCAGGAACCCAGCCGCGTGACGACATCCAAGCCACCCACTGCCATCGACGCTGCCGCCATCGATTCTTCCACGATCGATACGACGGTCGTGCTGCATGCATTGCGTCGCATGGGTCTGATCGATGCGGACGAGACGCCGCAGATCACGCCGTTGACCGGTGGCGTGTCGTCGCTGATCGTGCGCGTGGATACCCGGCGCGGGCCCTTGTGCGTGAAGCAGGCGCTGCCCGCGCTGAAAGTCGCAAGCGAATGGCTGGCGCCGCAGGACCGCAGCCATGCCGAGGTCGCGTGGATGCGCGCGGTGTCTGCGCGCTGGCCGCAGGCAGTCCCGTTGCTGCTGGGCGAGGATGCGGCCTCGTATTGCTTCGCGATGAGCTGGCTGCCGCCGCACGCGTACCCGGTGTGGAAGGCGCTGTTGCGCGATGGTGGCAGCGCAGGCGATGCCGGTGCCGATCACACGCACCAGCATCGTGATGAGGCCGATGGTATCGCTGACTTCACCCATATCCGTCACGCACCGAGCGTCGCCGCGCAAGTCGCGACGCTGATCGCTGCCATCCATGCCGGCACGGCCGGCGATGCCACGCTCGCTGCCCGCTTTGCGACTGACCGCAATTTCCATGAACTCCGGCTGGATCCGTATTTCGGGGCAGCCGCACGCGCACATCCGGATTGCGCGACCGTGCTGCAGCAGCTGATTGCTGACACGGCCGCATGCAAGCTGGCGCTGGTGCATGGCGACATCAGCCCGAAGAACATCCTGGTGAGCCGGGAAGGGCCGGTGATCCTGGACGCCGAATGCGCGTGGTACGGCGACCCGGCCTTCGATGCAGCATTCTGCCTGTGCCACCTGCTGGCCAAGTGCCTGTGGCGGCCCGCGCATCGCCCGCATTATCTTGCGGCCTGGGATGCATTCTGTGCCGCATACCTCGATGGCGTGCGCTGGGAAGCACGGGAAGCGATTGCAGCACGCATCGCGCTGCTGCTGGCGGCGATCCTGCTCGCGCGGGTCGATGGCAAGTCGCCGCTCGAATATCTGGGTGATGCCGAGCGCGATAGGCAGCGTCGGTTCGCGCGCCGCTGGCTGCTGGCCCCCGATCGCTCGCTGCCTGCAATGCGCGCCGACTGGCAAGCGATGCTGGCCTGAGCAAGCGCCATGCACATGCGTCACACATACTGAGAATCCTGCACTGCCCATTTTTCACACCACTCGCTACCGAAGAGACCCGCACCATGCAAACACTGATACGCCAACTGCACGCACGACGCATCTGGGATTCGCGCGGCCGGCCCACCGTCGAGGTCGAGGTGCATCTGGATGGCGGCGTCAGCGGCCGGGGCATCGCGCCGGCCGGCGCCTCCACCGGCAGCCATGAAGCGGTGGAGTTGCGTGATGGCGGCACCGCCTGTGACGGTTTCGGTGTGCAGCGTGCGCTGGAGGGCCTACGATGCGAGATCGCACCGGCACTGATCGGCATGGATGTGCTCCAGCAGCGGATGATCGATGAGATGCTGATCGCGCTGGATGGCACGCCGAACAAATCGCGGCTGGGCGGCAATGCCCTGATCGCTTGCTCGATGGCCGTGCTCGACGCAGCGGCGAAGGCCAGCGGGCAGCCGCTATGGCGCCATCTGGCCGGCGATGCGCCGGTGCAGTTGCCCTTGCCCGAGATTCAGATCTTCGGCGGTGGTGCGCATGCACAGCGCCGTATCGACATCCAGGACTTGCTGGTGATGCCGGTCGGCGCGGCCGATATCGATGAAGCGCTGGCGATGGTGGCCGATGTTTATCGTGCTGCCGGCAAATTGATGGATGAGGCCGGTCGCCGTGCCGGCGTCGCTGACGAAGGCGGCTGGTGGCCCGACTTCGACAGCAACGAGCATGCGCTGGAAATGCTGACCCGCGCGATTGAAAAGGCAGGCTATCGGCATGGCGAGGTAATGATCTCGCTCGACATCGCCGCATCCGAGTTCGGGCGCGACGGGCTGTACCGCCCCGGCCTTGATGGTGCCGTGTACAGTACCGATGAATGGCTCGCCGTCTTGCTGCAATGGGTCGCACGCTATCCCATCCTGTCGGTCGAAGACCCGGTGGCCGAGGATGATCGCGATGGCATGCGCGCCTTCACCGCAGCAGTCGGACAGCGTGTACAGGTGATCGGCGATGATTACCTGGTAACGAATGCCGATCGCGTCAATGCGGCTGCAGCCGACCATGCGTGCAATGCCGTGCTGATCAAGCCCAACCAGGCCGGCACCATCACGGAGACACTGGCTGCGCTGCAGGCCGCGAAACGTCATCAGATGGGCAGCATCGTATCCGCCCGCTCCGGAGAGACCGAAGACGTGATGATTGCGCACCTGTCGGTGGGCTGGCATGCCGGGCAGCTGAAGGTTGGTTCTTTCGCGCGCTCCGAACGCATGGCGAAATGGAACGAACTATTGCGCATTGCCGACGCGCTGGGCGACAGGGCTGTCTATGCGGGGCGTTCGGCCTTGCCCGTTGTACAGGCGGGCACATCAACGGAGACATCGCCGGGCGCATAACGCGTCTCGGCATCCAGGGGCCACACCGGGCGCCGCAAGCGGCGGAAGTGGAACAACGCATAGTTGGAACTGGTCGGACCGCCCTGGTCGGAATCGCATTCGACCAGGCCGCGCGACATCGGCCCGAACACCGGGCGGCAATACATGCGCGATTTCAGCAGCAGGTAAGTCTGTGCGGCCGGCTCCAGACCGACACAATGGAACACGCCCAGGTCATACGGTTCAGTGCGGCGCTCAGTGATCACCAGTTGCGCTGCGCCGATGTCGAGCAACACCGTGCGGCCCATCTCGAGGCGCTGGCCGGTGTAGATCGGCCCGCTGACGGTGAAGCTGCCATCACTGCGCGCACGCACATGGCCCTCGCAGCGCAGGGGCAGCTTGCGCAGGGGCAGCATGCCTATTGCGTGCGTGGGCGATGGAGATTTGCCATCACGACTATCAACGGACGCGACTGCATCAACGCCAGCCGGCGGAAACCGGTTGCCTACCTCGACGCTGACGCGTTGCTCCGGTTTCGCCTCCCACAAGACGGCCACCGCGTGCGGATCGCATACGGGGCCGACCGCGATGCCCGACAGTCCGGCATCCAGTGCAGCCTGCAGCACATCCATCGTGTCGCAGGTGCCGCCCGACATCACGTTGTCGCTGTGGTCCAGCAGCAGCACCGGGCCGCTGCCGGGCTGTGCGGCCAGTGCCGCTGCGCGCGCCAGCGAGACCGCGGTGGGTTCGCTGCGATACACGAAGCCGTCACGCTCCTCCCATACCTGACGCGCAATGCGATCTGCGACATTCTGCGCGAGCGCGGCATCGCGATCGGCGGTGACCACGATGGACATGCCGGCATCCGGCATGTCGGCCAGTGAAAACCCGGCCATCACCGTCACCGCCAGCACGCCCGGCTCGCGCTCGGCGGCACGCGCGGCAGCAACTGCACGCTGCATCGCGCCTTCGGCTGTTGCGCTGCGCAGCGTATGCGACAGCAGCGGCAATGGTCGCCAGCGCGTGACCGGATCGCAGCGACCGGCCAGTGCATCGAGCAGCAGCCGCGCCGCATGCTCGCCGGTTTCCGCCATGTCCACATGCGGATAGGTCTTGAAGCCGACGATGATGTCGGCATGGTCCACCATGCGCTGTGTGACATTGCCGTGCAGGTCAAGCGCGACCGCGATCGGCACATCGGGCAATTTGCGGCGCAGCTCGGCCAGCAACCAGCCTTCGACATCGGCTTCATGCTCGCTGACCATCGCGCCATGCAGGTCAAGCAGGATCGCTGTCACGTCCGGCGTCGCCGCGTCCAGCACGCAGCGGCACAGCTGTTCACAGGCAGCCGCGCTGACGGTGCCGCCGGGATTGGCGGTGGCCGACACTGGCGTGATCCTGCGCGCACCGGGCAGGGCGTCGATCTCGCGTATGAAGGCGCCGAGCGCCGTGCGTGCATGGCGCTGGTCTGCCCAGGCAGCCTCACCGTACAGTGGCTCGAAATCCGCGAGCACGGTGGGCAGCGGCGAGAAGGTATTGGTCTCGTGATTGATGCGTGCCAGCAGGAAGGTCATTGCAGCCTCGCTTGTTGGTGCCGAAGTTCAGGTGCCGCGCGTGCGGTGCCCGCGGTACATGCAGTGCGCAAGACTCTCAGGCGGTCTGTCTCAACGCGCGCTTGAGCAGCTTGCCGTTCGCGTTGCGCGGCAGTGGCGCATCGACGAACACCACATGCTCGGGCACTTTGTAATCGGCCAGCCGCTGCGCGCAATGTGCGCGAACCGCGTCGGCGTCGAGCGTAATGTCCGCAGCACCAGCGGCATCACGCTGCGGCACATACAGGTACGCATGCACGCGCTCACCGAGTACGTCGCACGGATGACCGACCACGGCGGCCTCGACCACGCCGGGCACGCTCATCAGCACATTCTCGACCTCGACCGAATAGATCTTGTAGCCGCCGCGATTGATCATGTCCTTGATGCGGTCGAAGATGCGCACCAGTCCCTGCGCATCGACCGAGCCGAGGTCGCCGGAGCGCCAGCAGCCATCGGCAAAGCCCTTGGCGGTCGCTTCCGGGTTGTCCCAGTAGCCGGGCACCACCATCGGTCCGCCTATCCACAACTCGCCCGATGCGCCGGCGGGCAGCGGCCGACCTGCATCGTCCATCACGCGGATGTCAGCGCAGGGCACTGCAATACCGACCGCATCATGGTGGATCGCCGACAGGCCCAGCGGCATGATGGTGGCCGGCGAGGTGGTCTCGGTGGAGCCGTAACAGTTCACCAGCGTCAGTCCCGGCACCGCCTGCGCCAGTGCCTGCACGGTCGGCACCGGCATCGGCGCACCGCCATAGCCGCCGACTCGCCATGCGGACAGATCCAGCTGCGTGAAGGCCGGCTGCAGCAGGCACAGCTGATACATCGCCGGTACCATTAGCGAATAGGTGATGCGTTCATCTGCAGCCAGCTGCACGAAAGACGCTGCCTTGAACTCGGGCACGATCACCAGCGCGCCGCCCACATGCACCATCGCTGCAATCAATGCGATCAGGCCGGTCACATGGCTGGCCGGCACCGCCAGTGCGGCACGGTCTGCATGCGTAAGCTTCAGCGCGATTTCGTAATGCACGACCGAATGCGCGATGTTGAAGTGCGTCAGCATCGCACCCTTCGGGTGGCCGGTGGTGCCCGAGGTGTACAGGATGCACGCGCAATCATCTTCGGCCACGCGTGCCATCGGCACGCCATGGCCGCTACCACGTGCCAGCTCGTACAGGCTGCCGGCAGTCTGTCGCACGCGCAGGCAGGGGGCGTTGCTGGCATCGGGAATACGGTCTGCGAGCGCATCGTCATACACGATGCCGGCTGCGCCGCACTGGCGAATAATGTAGGCCAGCCCCGGCGCTTGCTCGCGCACACCGACCGGCACGGCGATCACGCCCAGCTTCTGCAGCGCGAACAGCACGCTGACGAACTCGGGACGGTTGGACAGGAACATCACCACGCGCTCGCCCTGACGCAGACCCTGCGCGGCGAAGCCGGCGGCCAGCCGGTCGACCTCGTCGGCCAGCTCGCCGTAGCTGATGCGCTTGCCCTCGCAGATCAGTGCATCACTGTCGGGCGCCAGCGAAGCGCTGCGCGACAGCATCGCGTAGAACGACGGTGGCCGTTCGACGAAGCAGCGCAGCGTGCGACCGAAGTGGACTTCCTCCCGCATCGCGGGCAGGGTCACATGGTCGGGCCAGCGGATCATGCCGATCGGGCGTTGGCGCCACGCTCGATCAGGATTTCCTCGTCGAGCAGCTTGCGCGAATGGTTGAGGTCGGACTGTGCGATGACGACTGACAGGTCGCTGCCGCGCAGGCCGGCGATCACTTCGGACAGACGCGCCGACAACGCCGGCGCGACGCCTTCAAAGGGTTCATCGAGCAGCAGCAGCTTGTGGCCGATGCCCAGCGCGCGTGCCAGCGCCACCAGCTTTTGCTGGCCGCCGGACAGCAGCAGCGCACGCCGCTCGCGCATCTCCTTCAGCTCGGGCAGCACGTCATAAATGAAGTCCAGCCGCGGTGCCGTGTTGCGCAGCTTTGCAGCCCACAGCGGCACCAGGATGTTTTCTTCGACGGTCAGCTCCGGCACCAGGCCGCGGTCCTCCGGCATGTAGCCGATGCCAAGCGCCGCGCGCTGATGGCGCGGCAGGCGCGCGAGATCCTTGCCTTCAAAGCGCAGGCTGCCGGATGCGATCGGCAGATGGCCCATGATCGCGCGCAGCGTCGTGGTCTTGCCGGCACCGTTGCGACCGATCAGGCCGATCATCTTGCCCTCGCGGACATGCAGCGACAGCCCGCGCAAGACCTGCACCGACTGAATGGAGACATCGATCGCAGCGAGCTCAAGCATGGGCACTCGCTTCCCGGATCTGGCCGGTCACGTGACGTTGTACATCGGGATGCGCGAGCACGGCATCCGGATGGCCATCAGCGATCACGCGGCCGCTGTAGAACGCGGCAACGCGGTCGGAAAAACGCGCGACGATATCCATGTCATGCTCGACGAACAGTACCGTGACCGCTTCCTGCGACAGCGCGCGCATCACCGTCTCCATCATCGGGAATTTTTCATCGGCGGAGACGCCCGAGGTCGGTTCATCCAGCAGCAGCACGCGCGGCTGGCGCGTGAGCGCCATCGCGATATCGAGCAGCTTGCGCACGCCGCCCGGCAGCTCGCCCACCTTGCGCTGCGCATGCGCAGTCAGCTCGAAGCGCTGCAGCAGCGCATCGGCGCGCGCCAGTGCATCGGCGTTGCGCGCCGGCTTCCAGAATGACAGCGCGCCGGCCTGCGACGCAATCGCGACCAGCATGTTGTCGGTGACGGTCATGTCCTTGTACAGCTGCGGTATCTGGAACGAGCGCGCAATGCCAAGCCGGGCTATCTGGCGCGGCGGCAGTCCGGCGATGTTCTCGCCATGCAGCAGGATCCGGCCTTCATCGGGCCGGATGTAACCGGTGATCATGTTGACGAAGGTTGTCTTGCCCGCGCCATTGCTGCCGATGAGGGACAGCTTCTGGCCGACCGGCACATCGAGCGAGATGTCGGCCGCTGCCACCACTGCGCCGAAGCGCTTGGTGATGTGCTGCGCGGAGATCGCGAGATCGAAATGCGTCATGCACGCGCTCCTTTGTCGGCCGTGGCCGTGCTGCGGCTGCGCAGCCACAATGAACCGATGCCGTTTGGCAGAAAACGAATCACCGCCAGCAGGAACACCCCGAGCGCCAGCTGCCAGGTGTGCGGGAAGTAGGCGCTGGAGAACGAGCGCACGACTTCCAGTACCGTCGATGCGACGAACACGGCCAGCATGCTGTGGTGGCCGGCGAGGATCGCGACGAACACGAAATCGCCGGAGCGCGTCCAGTAGGCAAACTCGGGCTCGACATGGCCGAGCGCCATCACCGACAGCGCACCGCCCATGCCGCCGAGGAAGGCAGCGAGCACGAAGTTGGCAGCGATCAGGTCCTGCACCGAACTGCCAAGGTACTCGACACGGATTTCGTTGTCGCGCGCCGCCAGCGCGACCAGCCCGCGCGTCGAATCGCAATAGATGCGCGCCAGCGTCGCGGCAGCGGCGGCCAGCACCACGGTCACCGTATAGATCAGGTGGCCGGACAGGCCTTCACCGGCCTGCATGCCCAGCAGGGTGGGGCGGCCCATGTTGAAGCCATCCGAGCCGCCCATCGCCTCGGACTTCACCAGCAGTCCATACAGCACCATCGACAGTGCCAGCGACAGCATCGCAAAGAAGATGCCGCGATAGCGCGCGATCGGCCAGGCAAAGGGCGCGGCGACCACGGCCGCCAGACCACCGCCGGCCAGCGCCAGCAGCAATGCATCGGTGATGCCGAGTTTGCCGAACGCGAGCGCGGCCGTGTAGCCACCGACTGCGAACACCAGGCCCTGACCGAAGGACACCACGCCAGTGCGCATCAGCAGCACGATGCCCAGCGACACCAGCCCATTGGCGGCGGCCATCGTGACGAGGAACAGCAGCCATTTCGGCATGGCGGTGCTGGCGACCAGCAGCAGTGCCGTCGCCAGCAGGCCGGCCAGCAAGGTACGTGCGGTGGAAGACAAGGCACCCATGTCAGATCTTCCTTGCCTGCGCACGCTGGAACAGGCCTTCGGGGCGGAACATCAGCACCACGGCCATCACCAGGTACACCGAAAACAATTCAGCCGAGGGCATCAGGTGCACGGCGGCCGAACGCGTGATGCCGACGATCAGTGCGCCGATCGCCGCGCCCGGTATGCTGCCGAGCCCGCCGATAATGACGACGGCGAATGACACGATGATCACGCCGACCGACACGCCCGGTTGCACCGAGATCATCGGCGCGGTCAGTGCACCGCCCAGCGCCGCGAGGAAGATGCCGGCACTGAACGCCATCGCATACACGCGCGATACATTCACGCCCATGCTGGCGGCCACTTCTTCGCTGTGGATCACGGCCAGCACGATCTTGCCGGTACGGGTGCGGTTCAGGCCCCACCAGGTGATGAGGCCGACGGCGGCGGCGACGCCGACCAGCACGAAGTCGTAGCCGACATAGGACAGTTCACCGATGTCCACATTCCCGAACAGCATGTAGGGCTCGGACACGTACAGCGGGTTCACGCCCCAGATCAGCTTGGTCACGTCCTCAAGTATCAGGAACAGCGCGAAG
>JACCDU010137862.1_pt1 | contig 44431 bp, 45 predicted proteins | sample 7446081 | NCBI WGS metagenome assembly JACCDU01 (sample SAMN15323447, study PRJNA562643) | freshwater metagenome | isolation source: river surface water | place: USA:Blue River Watershed | collected 2017-08-17
AGCTGGCCCAGCTCGTGGCTGACACGGTCAAAACCCGCGAGCCGGGCCAGAACCCTGCAACGCGGACATTTCAGGCTCTTCGGATTTTCATCAACGCCGAGCTTGAAGAGCTCGAACAGGCGCTAGAAGCCAGCCTGCGGGTGCTGCGCCCGGGCGGTCGTCTGGTGGTGATCAGCTTCCATTCGCTGGAAGACCGCATCGTCAAGCAGTTCATTGCCAAACACTCGAAAGAGGTGGTGGACCGCCGCGTGCCGTTTGCCCAGCCCAAGCCCATGCGGCTCAAGGCGCTGGAACGCGTCAAGCCGTCCGAGGCCGAGGTGACGGGTAACCCGCGTGCGCGCAGCGCCATCATGCGGGTGGCCGAGCGCACAGAGGTGCCGGCATGACCCGCTTGAGCGTGCTCCTCTTGCTGTCTGTGGTGGGCAGTGCGCTGGCACTGGTGCATTCTCAGTATGAGTCGCGCCGCCTGTTCATGGCGCTCGAAGCCGAACGCAAGGAAGCCGCCCGGCTGGAGGTGGAGCACGATCGGCTGCAGGTCGAGCGGCGTGCCCAGGCCACGCCGCTGCGCGTCGAGCAGATTGCGCGTCAGCAGCTGCAGATGCGCATGGTCAGCCCCGCCATTACCCAGTACGTGAATGCGCCGCAGGGAGCAGTCAGCCAGGGGGCACGCCCATGAGCCGCAGTGTGCGCAGTGTTCAGCTGGGCTCCAGTCCCCTGTTGGCCAGCAAGACGCCGGTCTGGCGCAGCAAACTGATCGTGGCTGCGATTGCCCTGGGTTTCATGGGACTGATTGCCCGCGCGGCCTATGTGCAGGTCATCGAGAACGATTTCTTCAAGCGCCAGGGTGAGGTGCGCTTTGCGCGCACACTGGTGTTGCCTGCCAACCGAGGCCGCATCCTGGACCGCAACGGCATGTTGCTGGCGTCAAGTGTGCCTGCGCCCAGCATCTGGGCCAACCCTGAGGACCTGGAGCGCGACCCGGACAAGCTGCGCCAGTTGGCCAAGCTGCTGGAAATGAGTGCGGCCGAACTCGACAAGAAGCTGGAAAACGAAGACAAGACCTTCGTCTGGCTGCGCCGTCAGCTGGATGAGGCCACCGTCAAGGAAATCCTGGCGCTGGACATCAAGGGTGTCTACAGCATCAAGGAATACAAGCGCCTGTACCCCGAAGGTGAGGCTGCGGCCCATGTGGTGGGCTTCACCAACGTCGAAGACCAGGGCCAGGAGGGTGTGGAGCTGGTGTTCCAGAAACAGCTGTCTGGCAAGTCGGGGTCGCGCCGTGTCATCAAGGACCGGCTGGGCCGGGTGGTCGAGGCCGTGGGTGAAGCCGTGCCGCCCGAAGACGGGCAGGACATCCAGCTGTCCATCGACAGCAAGATCCAGTTCTTTGCATACCAGAAGCTGCGCGACGCCGTGCTGGAGCACAAAGCCAAGGCGGGTAGCGTGGTGGTGCTCGATGCGCATTCCGGCGAAGTGCTGGCGCTGGCCAACTACCCGAGCTATGCGCCGTCCAGGCGGGTCAATCTTTCGGGCGAGCAGCTGCGCAACCGGGCCTTGACCGACACCTTCGAGCCGGGCTCGACCATGAAGCCCTTTCCGGTGGCGCTGGCGCTGGAAAAGCGTCTGGCCAAGCCCGAAACGCCGATTCAGACCGCACCGGGACGCATCACCATCACCGGCTCGACCATCACCGACGCGCACCCGCACGGCGTGCTCTCGGTGAGCGAAGTCATCCAGAAATCGAGCAACGTGGGCACTGTCAAGCTGGCGATGCAGATCGAGCCACGCGAATTGTGGGAGATGTACAGTGCCGTCGGCTTTGGCCAGAAGCCGCAGATCCCTTTCCCGGGTGTGGTCAGCGGGCGCCTGCGTCCTTACAAGACCTGGCGACCCATCGAGCAGGCGACCATGAGCTACGGCTACGGTATCTCGGGCAGCCTGTTCCAGGTGGCGCGGGCCTACACCGTGTTCGCGCGCGATGGTGAGATCGTGCCGGCTACGCTGCTCAAGGCCGAGCAGCAGGTGCAGGGCGTGCGCGTCTTCAGCGCCGACAATGCCCGCGCGGTGCGCAAGATGCTGAACATGGCCGCTGGGCCTGGCGGCACTGCGCCCAAGGCGCAGACCATCGGTTATTCGGTGGGTGGCAAGACCGGCACCGCCCACAAGCAGGAAGGCAAGGGCTACGCCGGCAAGAAATACCGCGGATTTTTCGTGGGCATGGCCCCGATCGAGCAGCCGCGCATTGTGGTGGCGGTGATGATCGACGAACCCAGCAATGGCCGCTACTACGGCGGCGATGTGGCCGCGCCGGTCTTCAGCACCACGGTGCAGCAGACTCTGCGCCTGATGGGTATCCAGCCTGACCTGTCGGTCAAGCCGCAGGTGGTGGCCAAGGCGGTGGAGGAGTCGTTCTGATGGTCGAACTCCAGACCCCCGTTCAGGCTGCGCAGTGGCTGCGCCAGCACGTCACGGGCGAGCTGCGCACCGACAGCCGCCGCGTGCAGCCCGGTGACGGTTTCATCGCCTGGCCGGGTGCCGCCACCGACGGGCGCCAGTACATGGCCCGTGCCTTTGAGCAGGGGGCCAGCGTGTGCCTGATGCAGCGTGAAGGCAGCGAGACCTGGCAGGACCTGCAGCCCGCTGACCGGGTGGCCGCCTTGCCGCAGCTCAAGGAGCGCACAGGTCTGGTGGCCGACGCCTATTACGAACAACCCACGCAGACGCTGCGCGTGATGGCCGTTACCGGCACGAACGGCAAAACCTCAACCGCCTGCTGGCTGGCGCAGGCCCTGGCCCATCCGGCCATTGCCCGGCGCTGCGGCGTGGTGGGCACGCTGGGTGTCGGGCTTTGGCCCGAGCTGGTCTACACCGGCATGACCACGCCCGATCCGGTCCTGCTCCAGCGCAGCTTTCGCCAGATGCTGCAGGCCGGTGCACAACTGTGCGCTATCGAGGCGTCTTCGATCGGCATTGCCGAACATCGGTTGGATGGCACCTGCATCCGCACCGCGGTGTTCACCAATTTCACGCAAGACCACCTGGACTACCACGGCTCCATGCAGGCCTACTGGGCTGCCAAGCGGGCCCTGTTTGGCTGGGAAGGGCTGGAGTCGGCGGTGATCAACATCGACGATCCGCAAGGTGCGAAGCTGGCAACTGAACTGGCCGATGCCAACTTTGACATCTGGACCTGCTCGCGCCGCCAGGACGCCCGCCTTCGCGCCTGGCCGCTGCCCAGCCGCGAAGGCCTGAGCTTTGAACTGCGAGAAGGCGATGCGCTGTGCCGCATCGACACGGCGCTGGCCGGCGACTACAACATCGACAACCTGCTGGGTGTGATCGGTGCCTTGCGCGCCCAGGGCGTGCCACTCGCGCATATCGCGCAGGCCTGTGCGGGCTTGCAGGCGGTGCCCGGCCGCATGCAGCGCGTCATGCCCGCTGCCGGTGCTGCATCTTTGCCGTTGGCGGTGGTGGACTATGCCCACACCCCTGACGCCCTCACTCAGGCCTTGCGGGCGTTGCAGCCCTTGGCGCGTGAGCGCGGTGGTCGCCTGTGGTGCGTCTTCGGTTGCGGTGGAGATCGCGACCGGCACAAGCGCCCCCTGATGGCAGCCGCAGCCGAAGCGCTGGCCGACCGTCTGGTGCTCACCAGCGACAACCCCCGCAGCGAATCCGCAGCTGCCATCCTGGCGCAGATGCGCGCGGGCCTGCAGCAGCCCCAGGCTGCCACGGTCATGGAAGACCGCGCTGCCGCCATTGCTGTGGCCGTGCGCGAGGCTAACGCTGCCGACGTGGTGCTGGTGGCCGGCAAAGGCCATGAAACCACGCAGGAAATCGCCGGCGTCTTCCATCCGTTTTCGGATGTGCAGCAGCTGCATGCCGCCCTGCAGCGCAAGGTGACACAGGAGGTGGGCGCATGAGCGAGCTGCATCCGACCCCCATGAACCTGTCTTTGCAGCAGGCGGCCGCCTGGCTGTCGGGTGTGCGCGCCGAGCGCACCGACGGTGTGGCAGTGGCGCGGGTGCACACCGACTCGCGCAGCCTGCAGGCGGGAGACCTTTTTGTGGCCCTGCGCGGCGAACGTTTTGATGCCAACCAGTTCATTGAACAGGCTGCAGCTCAAGGTGCCACAGCCGTGGTGTGCGAGCCCGCAGGCGAAGCCGCGGCCCGTGCCGCAAACCTGCCGGCCCTGATCGTGCCCGACAGCCGCATTGCACTGGGTGAACTCGCCGCCGGCTGGCGCGCGCAGTTCCAGCTGCCACTGATCGCCGTGACCGGCAGCAACGGCAAGACCACGGTGACGCAGATGGTGGCCAGCATCCTGCGCGCCCATGCCGGCGATGCAGCGCACGCCACCCGTGGCAATCTGAACAACGACATCGGCGTGCCGCTGACGCTGCTGGGCCTGCGCCCGCACCACCGCATCGCGGTGGTCGAACTGGGCATGAATCACCCCGGCGAGATCGCATACCTGGCCAAACTCGCGCAACCCACGGTGGCGCTGGTCAACAACGCCCAGCGCGAACACCTGGAATTCATGCAAACGGTGCAGGCTGTAGCCGAAGAAAACGGCGCCGTGCTGCAGGCGCTGCCCGCCAGCGGTGTGGCGGTGTACCCGCAGGACGACGCCTACAGCGCGCTGTGGGATGGTCTGGCCGGCGCGCGTGCGCGCTGCCGCTTTGCGCTGACTGCCGGCGACGTCAGTGCCGCCGTGGTGCTCTGGCATGCCGGTGCCTGGCAGTTCACGCTCAAAACCCCGCAGGGTACAGCGCCTGTGACCCTGCACATCGCTGGCCGCCACAACGTCAAGAACGCGTTGGCCGCTGCCGCCTGCGCCCTGTCGGCGGGTGTGGCACTGGCCGCTGTAGCCCAGGGTCTGCAGGCATTCGAACCGGTCAAGGGCCGCTCGCGTGCTTTGAGTCTGGCCGAAGGCAGCATCTCGCTGGTCGACGACACCTACAACGCCAACCCTGACTCGGTGCGCGCTGCCATCGATGTGCTGGCCGAATTGCCTGGCCCGCGCCTGCTGGTGCTGGGCGACATGGGCGAGGTCGGTGATCAGGGGCCGCAATTCCATGCCGAGGTCGGCACCTATGCCCTGGACAAAGGCATCGAGGTGATGTTCACCCTGGGTGAACTCAGTCTGCATGCCCACCGGGCTTTTGGCAGCCAGCGCGGCCAGCACTTTGCCGACATGGCCGCCCTGCAGAGCGCTGTGGCCGCGGTCTGGCGCAGCGTTGGCAGCATTCTGGTCAAGGGCTCGCGCTTTATGAAGATGGAGCGTGTGGTCCAGACCCTGCAAGAACAAGACATTCCAAAAGGGGAGGCCCATGCTGCTTAGCCTGGCCCAGTGGCTGCAATCGATGTTCCCCGAGTGGGGCTTTTTGCGTGTGTTCCAGTACATCACCTTCCGCGCCGTGATGTCGGCCATGACGGCCTTGTTGATCGGGCTGGCTGCAGGGCCATGGGTGATCCGCCGCCTGGCGGCGCTCAAGATCGGTCAGCCGGTGCGCGAATACGCCATGCAGACGCATCTGGTCAAAAGTGGCACGCCCACCATGGGCGGCGTGCTGATCCTGCTGTCGATCGCCATCGCCACGCTGCTGTGGTTCGATCTGTCCAACCGCTTTGTCTGGATCGTGTTGATCGTTACCCTCGGTTTTGGCGCGATTGGCTGGGTGGACGACTGGCGCAAGGTGGTGCGCAAGGACCCCGAAGGCATGCGCTCGCGCGAAAAGTATTTCTGGCAGTCGGTGATCGGCCTGGTGGCGGCGCTGTACCTCGTGTTCAGCATTTCCGAGAGCAACAACCTCAAGGTGATGCAGCTGTTCGCCAACTGGGTGATGTCCGGCTTTGACGTGAACCTGCCCCCCAAAGCCAACCTGCAGGTCCCCTTCTTCAAGGAGGTCAGCTACCCGCTGGGCGTGTTCGGTTTCGTGATCCTGACCTACCTGGTGATCGTGGGCTCGAGCAATGCGGTCAACCTTACCGATGGGCTGGACGGCCTCGCCATCATGCCGGTCGTCATGGTGGGCTCGGCGCTGGGCGTGTTCGCCTATGTCACCGGCAGCGCGGTGTACTCCAAATACCTGTTCTTCCCCCATATTCCGGGTTCGGGCGAGCTGCTGATCTTCTGCGCCGCCATGGCGGGGTCTGGCCTGGCCTTTCTGTGGTTCAACACCCATCCGGCGCAGGTTTTCATGGGCGATGTGGGTGCGCTGGCGCTGGGTGGCGCACTGGGCACCATCGCGGTGATCGTGCGCCAGGAAATCGTGCTGGCCATCATGGGCGGCATCTTTGTGGTCGAAGCCCTGTCGGTCATGTTGCAGGTGACCTGGTTCAAGTACACCAAAAAGAAATACGGCGAGGGCCGTCGCATCCTGAAGATGGCGCCCCTGCACCACCACTTTGAAAAGAGCGGCTGGAAGGAAACGCAGGTGGTGGTGCGTTTCTGGATCATCACCATGCTGCTGTGTCTGGTGGGCCTGTCCACCCTGAAGCTGAGGTAAACGATGCAGCAGCTCTCAGGTCTTCACGCGCTCATCCTCGGTCTCGGTGCCTCGGGCCTGGCGATGGCGCGCTGGTGCGCCCGCCATGGCGCCGTGGTGACCGTGGCCGACACGCGTGAAGCACCGCCGCAACTGGCCACCCTGCAGGCCGAGTGGCCCGATGTCCGGTTTGTGAGCGGTGCCTTCACGGCCAGCCTGATCGAAGGCACGTCCATCCGTGCGGTGTTTCGCAGCCCCGGCCTTGTGCCCGATGTGGTGGCGCCGGTGGTGGATGCCGCCCGCGCGGCTGGCCTGTGGCAGGGGGGTGAACTCAGCCTGTTTGCCGCTGCACTGGACGGCCTGAAGCAGGCGCATGGCTATGCACCGCAGGTGTTGGCCATCACCGGCACCAATGGCAAGACCACGGTGACTTCGCTGACCGGCCAACTGGTGGCGCGTGCGGGCAAGACCGTGAAGGTGGCCGGCAACATCGGCCCGACCCTGCTGGACACCCTCGGTGATGCCCTGGTTCAGGCCGAAGTGGATGCACAGGCCCTGGAGCAGCAAGAACGAGAGGCACAGGAAGCCGAAGCGGCCCGTCTGGCTGCAGAAGCGGCCGAAGCCGCACAGGCCGCCGCGTCGGCGGCACAGGTGCAAGAAGCAGCAGTGGAAGAAGCCGAACAGCCCCTTGCCCAGGATGAGGATGCAGACCCTGTGCAGGATGCGCGGCCAGCTCCGCAGGCAGAGGAAACGGCGCCCGTGGTGGTGCAGGCCCCTGTCCGGCACTCGGCCATGGCACGCGCGCTGCCACAGGTCTGGGTGCTGGAACTCTCCAGTTTCCAACTCGACAGCAGTGAGGGCTTCGAGCCCACGGCGGCCACGGTGCTCAATGTCACGCAGGACCACCTGGACTGGCATGGCTCGATGAAAGCCTATGCCGATGCCAAGGCACGCATCTTCGGTCAGCAGGCCCTGATGGTGCTCAACCGCGAAGACGTTGCCGTGATGGCCATGCTGCCCGAGCCGGTGCGGGTGAAGCTGCAAAAACCGGTGGTGCGCGCCCATGCGACCTTTGGTGGCGACATGCCGCAGCGTCCTGGCGACTGGGGCATCGAAACCGTCAATGGCATGACGTGGCTGGTGCGTGCCCTGGAAGCCGACGAAACCCGCAAACGGCGCAAGGGTGAGGAAGAAGAGCTGCACATCCAGCGCCTGATGCCGGCCGATGCCCTGCGCATCCGTGGCCGGCACAACGCCGTCAACGCACTGGCTGCACTGGCCCTGGCCAGCAGCGCCGGCTGCGCGCTGGCGCCCATGCTGTACGGCCTGCGCGAATACCGTGGCGAGCCGCACCGTGTCGAGCCGGTGGCGATCGTGGGCGAGGTCGAATACTTTGACGACAGCAAGGGCACCAATGTGGGCGCCACCGTGGCGGCCCTGCTGGGTCTGGGCGCCGAGCGCCGCATCGTGGTGATCCTGGGCGGTGATGGCAAGGGGCAGGACTTCTCGCCGCTGCTCGAACCTGTGCGCCGGCATGTGCGTGCCGCCGTGTTGATCGGGCGTGATGCCCCTGTGCTGCGTGAAGCCCTGCAGGGCGCGGGCGTCACGCTGCAGGACGCAGCCGACCTGAGCGCAGCGGTGCAGGCCTGCGCCCGGCTGGCACAAGCTGGCGATGCCGTGCTGCTGTCGCCCGCATGCGCCAGCCTGGACATGTTCTGCAACTACGAGCACCGTGCCGAGGTGTTCCGCGCCGCCGTGGCCGAGCTGGCCGATGCGGCTGGCGTCAGCATGGAGGGCGCGCTGTGAGCGAGTCCCACATGTCCCTGCAGCGCCTGCGTCAGACTCTGTCGACTTTGCTGGTTGGCACGGGTACCCCCCAGGCCGCCACGCCGCACGGCCTGCCGGTCAATCTGGGTGGCTATGAATTCGCCAAGAACAGCCCCGGAGCCGCTGCGCGCCTCTACGGTGTGGACCAGGCGCTGGTGTGGGTGGTGGTGGCGCTGCTCATGTGGGGCATGGTCATGGTCTATTCGGCTTCGATCGCCATGCCCGACAACCCGCGCTTTGCCCGTTATGCGCAGACGCATTTCCTGACGCGCCACATCATTTCGCTGGTGCTGGGCAGTGTGGTGGCCTTGCTGGCCTTTCAGATCCCGATTGAAACCTGGGAGAAATGGGCCAGGCCGATGTTCGTGCTCGCGCTGGTGCTGCTGGCGCTGGTGCTGATCCCCTTCATCGGCAAAGGCGTCAATGGCGCACGCCGCTGGATTTCTCTGGGGGTGATGAATTTCCAGCCCTCGGAGCTGGCCAAGCTGGCCACCATCATCTACGCGGCCGACTACATGGTGCGCAAGATGGATGTGAAGGAGCGCTTCTTCAAGGCCGTGCTGCCCATGGGCGCCGCGGTGGCGCTGGCCGGTGTTTTCTTGCTGGCCGAACCCGACATGGGGGCCTTCATGGTGATCGCCATCATCGCCATGGGCATCCTGTTCCTGGGCGGTGTCAATGCGCGCATGTTCTTCATGATCCTGGGCATCCTGGTGGTGGCCTTCGTCATGATGATCGCGCTCTCACCCTGGCGGCGCGAGCGCATTTTTGCCTACCTCGACCCTTTCAGTGCAGAACACGCGCTGGGCAAGGGTTACCAGCTCAGCCATTCCCTGATCGCGATTGGCCGCGGTGAAGTCTGGGGTGTGGGGCTGGGCGGCAGTGTGGAAAAGCTGCACTGGCTGCCCGAGGCGCACACCGACTTTCTGCTGGCGGTGATCGGCGAGGAGTTCGGCCTGGTGGGCGTCACGCTGGTGATCTGCCTGTTCCTCTGGCTGGCCCGGCGCATCATGGTGATCGGCCGTCAGGCCATTGCGCTGGACAAGGTTTTTGCGGGTCTGGTGGCCCAGGGCGTGGGCATCTGGATCGGTTTTCAGGCCTTCATCAACATGGGCGTGAACCTGGGCGCCTTGCCGACCAAGGGCCTGACGCTGCCGCTGATGAGCTACGGTGGCTCGGCCATCATGATGAACCTGGTGGCCATTGCCATCGTGTTGCGCATCGACACTGAGAACAAGCAGCTGATGCGGGGAGGCCGGCCATGAAGCAGCGCTGTGCACTGATCATGGCCGGGGGGACCGGCGGCCACATCTTCCCGGGTCTGGCGCTGGCCGAAGCCCTGCGCGAAGCGGGCTGGCGGGTCCATTGGCTGGGCGCGCCGGACAGCATGGAAGAACAGCTGGTGCCACCGCGCGGTTTCGCATTCGAGGCCGTGCAGTTCGGGGGGGTGCGCGGCAAGGGCCTGCAGACGCTGGCGCTGCTGCCGCTCAAGCTTCTGCGCGCCTTCTGGCAGAGCCTGCAGGTGGTGCGGCGTGTGCAACCGGATGTGGTGGTGGGCCTGGGTGGCTACATCACCTTTCCGGGCGGCATGATGGCCAGCTTGCTGGGCAAACCGCTGGTGCTGCACGAGCAGAACTCGGTGGCCGGGATGGCCAACAAGGTGCTGGCCAAACTGGCTGACCGTGTTTTCACCGCTTTTCCTGCTGTGCTGGGTCAGGCCGAGTGGGTAGGCAACCCCTTGCGTCAGGCGTTTACCTGTCAGCCCGAGCCAGCCCAGCGCTTTGATGGCCGCAGCGGTCCCTTGCAGCTTCTGGTGGTGGGCGGCAGCCTGGGTGCCAAGGCGCTCAACGACATCGTGCCGCAAGCCCTGGCGCTGATACCTGAGGCCCTGCGCCCGCAGGTGGTCCACCAGAGCGGTGCCAGGCAGATCGACGCCTTGCGCGCCAGCTACGCCGCTGCCGGTGTCCAGGCCACGCTCACGCCTTTCATCGACGACACGGCCAGCGCGTTTGCGCAGGCCGATCTGCTGATCTGCCGCGCTGGCGCCAGCACCGTGACCGAAATCGCTGCGGTGGGTGCGGCAGCCATGTTTGTGCCTTTCCCGTTTGCGGTCGACGACCACCAGACCACCAATGCACGCTTTCTGGTGGATCAGGGCGGCGGCTGGCTGCTGCCGCAGGCAGAACTGACGGCGCAGGGGCTGGCTGACCAACTGCAGAAACTGACGCGTACCGAGCTGCTGGTCCGCGCGCAGAACGCTTACCAACAACGCAAAACAAACGCCACCCGGGAGATGCTGGTGGCCTGTGAGGAACTGGCTGCATGAAACACGCCATCCGAAAAATCCATTTCATCGGCATCGGCGGCTCGGGCATGAGCGGCATTGCCGAGGTGCTTCTCAACCTGGGCTACCAGATCTCGGGCTCCGACCTGTCCGACAGCGCGACGCTGCGCCGCCTGGCCAGCCTGGGCATCGAAACCCATGTGGGTCATGCCGCAGCCAATGTCAAGGACGCCGACGCTGTGGTCACGTCCACCGCCGTCAAGGCCGACAACCCCGAGGTGATGGCCGCCCGAGAAAGGCACATCCCGATCGTGCCGCGCGCCGTGATGCTGGCCGAGTTGATGCGCCTCAAGCAGGGTGTGGCGATCGCTGGCACCCACGGCAAAACCACCACCACCAGCCTGGTGGCCAGCGTGCTGGCCGAGGCCGGGCTAGACCCGACCTTCGTGATCGGTGGGCGCCTGAACAGCGCAGGCGCCAACGCCAAGCTGGGCACGGGCGACTACATCGTGGTCGAGGCAGACGAGTCCGATGCCTCTTTCCTGAACCTGCTGCCGGTGATGGCGGTGGTGACCAACATCGACGCCGACCACATGGAAACTTATGGGCACGACTTCGGGCGCCTGAAGTCGGCCTTTGTAGACTTTCTGCACCGCATGCCGTTTTACGGCACCGCGATTTTGTGTGCCGACGATCCGGGCGTGCAGTCGATCGCCAATGAAATCGCTCGGCCGGTCACAACCTATGGCCTGGGCGAAGGCGCCCAGTTGCGCGCCGTGAATGTGCGAGCCGAGCATGGGCAGATGCATTTCACCGTGCAGCGGCGCAACGGCATCACCTTGCCCGACCTGCCTGTGGTGCTCAATCTGGCCGGTGAGCACAACGTGCGCAATGCGTTGGCTGCGATCGCGGTGGCGGTCGAACTCAATGTGCCCGACGAAGCCGTGCAAAAGGCGCTGGCCCAGTTCAAGGGGGTGGGCCGACGCTTCCAGCGCTACGGCGATGTGCGCACTGCCGACGGTCAGGGCCGTTTTACCGTGATCGACGACTACGGTCACCACCCGGTGGAGATGGCCGCCACGTTGGCCGCCGCCCGCGGCGCCTTTCCCGGTCGCCGCCTGGTGCTGGCCTTCCAGCCTCACCGCTACAGCCGCACGCGCGACTGTTTTGAAGATTTTGTGAAGGTCATTGGCCAGGGCTGCGACAGCGTGCTGCTGTCCGAGGTCTATGCCGCAGGCGAAGCCCCTGTGGTGGCTGCCGATGGCCGCTCCCTTGTCCGGGCCCTGCGCGTGGCCGGCAAGGTCGAGCCGGTGTTTGTCGACGCGATCGCCGACATGCCGCAGGCCATCCTTGGCAACGCCCGCGACGGCGATGTGGTGATCTGCATGGGGGCCGGCTCGATCGGGGCAGTGCCAGCCAAAGTGGTCGAGATGGGAGGTGCCGCGTGAGCGCTTCGAATTTGGGCAAGGTGGCGGTCCTCATGGGCGGACGCTCGGCCGAGCGCGAGGTGTCTCTGATGTCCGGTCAGGGCGTTCTGGCCGCCTTGCAGGCGCTGGGCGTAGACGCTCACGCCTTTGATCCTGCCGAACGCGAACTCGGTGAATTGAAGCGGGAGGGTTTTGCCCGGTGCTTCATTGCCCTGCATGGCCGCTACGGCGAAGACGGCTGTGTGCAGGGTGCGCTCGAATGGCTGGGCATTCCCTACACCGGTTCCGGCGTGATGGCGTCCAGCATCGCCATGGACAAGACCATGACCAAGCGGGTGTGGCTGGCCGAAGGCTTGCCCACGCCGCGTCATGTGCTGGTGCCGCGCGATGCGGCAGACCGCGTCGATGCGGCGGCGCTGGTGCGCGAGCTGGGCCTGCCGCTGATCGTCAAGCCGGCCCGTGAAGGCTCTTCGATCGGCGTGACCAAAGTGACCGAGGCTGGCCAGGTCGCCCAGGCACTGCAGCAGGCGGCAGCCTGCAACGACGATATCCTTTGCGAGCAGTGCATCGTGGGCGACGAGGTGACCTGCCCGGTGCTGGGCGAGGGCGACAGCGCCCGGGCCCTGCCGGTCATCCGCATCGTGGCGCCTGAGGGCAATTACGACTACCAGAACAAGTACTTCACAGACGACACCCGTTACCTGGTGCCCTGTGGTCTGCCGGCGGGTGAAGAGGCGGCCATCCAGGCGCTGGTGCGCAAGGCCTACCAAGTGCTGGGCTGCCGGGGCTGGGGGCGTCTGGACGTGATGATCGACGGTGCCACCCGCCAGCCCTACTTGCTGGAGATCAACACCTCGCCGGGCATGACCGGCCATTCGCTGGTGCCGATGTCGGCCCGGGCCGAGGGCATGTCCTATGAACAGCTGTGTCTGCACCTGCTGCAGGGCGCCACGCTGGACCATCCGGAGCGCCGGCCATGAAGATCGCCGCACCCCTGCCCGTGGACATCCGCCTCATGAACCAGGCGAGCAGTGTGCTGCTGGTCGCGGCTGTGCTGATGTGCCTGGCTGCCGGGGTGTGGTGGCTGGCCCGCCTGCCGGTGTTCGCTTTGCAAGCGATCACCGTGGACGGCGAGGTCACCCGCAACAACCCCCTGACCCTCAAGACCAATGTGGTCCCTCGGCTCAGCGGCAATTTCTTCACACTGCAGCTCGACCAGACCCGCCAGGCTTTCGAGGCGGTGCCGTGGGTGCGTTCCGCGGTGGTGCACCGCGAATTCCCCAACCGCCTGCGCGTGCATCTGCTCGAACAACAGCCGACGGCCATTTGGGGCGAAGAGGGCAGCAGCACCTTGCTCAACCAGCAGGGGCAAGTGTTTGAAGCCAATCTGGGCGAGGTGGAGGCAGAAGCCCTGCCGCGCCTGAAGGGCCCGCTGAGCCAGTCGCCTCAGGTGTTGGCCATGTACCAGACCTTGCGGCCGGTCCTGCAGGCGGTGGACATGGACATTGATGAGCTGGAGCAATCGCCGCGTGGCAGCTGGAGGCTGCTGACCGCGCAGGGGGCCGTGATTGAACTCGGGCGTGGACAGCCACAGGAATTGATGGCGCAGCTGCAGGCTTTTCTGCGCACCTTGCCGCAAGTCACGTCGCGCTACGGGCGCAGCCCCAGGTCACTGGTGGCCGCCGATCTGCGACACAAGGATGGCTACGCCCTGCGGCTGCAGGGTGTGACGACCACAGAAGGCGATTTGCGCAAGAAGCCCTGAGGCTCAGAAAACAGAAATCGGAACGGTGAACAACATGGCAAAAGAGTACAAGGATCTGGTGGTGGGCCTGGACATCGGCACCTCCAAGGTGATGGCGGTGGTGGCCGAGGTCCTGCCCGACGGCGAACTCAAGATCGCCGGCCTGGGCATCGCCCCGGGCAACGGCCTCAAGCGTGGTGCGGTGGTCAACATTGACGCCACGGTGCAGAGCATCCAGCAGGCCCTCAAGGAGGCCGAGCTGATGGCCGACTGCAAGATCACCCGCGTCAACACCGGCATCACCGGCAGCCACATCCGCGGCCTGAACTCCAGCGGCATGGTGGCGATCAAGGACAAGGAAGTCTCGCCGGCCGATGTGGCCCGCGTGATGGAGACTGCGCGTGCGATCAATATTTCGACCGACCAGCGCCTGCTGCTGGTGGCGCCGCAGGAATTCGTGATCGACGGCCAGGACGTGAAAGAGCCGATCGGCATGAGCGGCATGCGCCTGGAAGCCAAGGTGCACATCGTGACCGGCGCCCAGAGTGCGGCCGAGAACATCATCAAGTGCGTGCGCCGCTGCGGCCTCGAAGTCGAGCAGCTGCTGCTCAATCCGCAGTCGTCGAGCCTGGCGGTGCTCAGCGAAGACGAGCGCGAGCTGGGCGTGGCCTGCGTGGACATTGGCGCAGGCACCACGGATGTGGCCATTTTTGCCAACGGCTCGATCCGCCACACGGCGGTGATCCCGATCGCCGGCGACCTGATCACCAGCGACATCGCCATGGCGCTGCGCACCCCGACCAAGGACGCCGAAGACATCAAGGTCGAGAGCGGCTACGCCAAACAGATGCTGGCCGATCCCGAAGCGCAGGTTGAAGTCCCGGGTCTGGGTGACCGCGGCCCGCGCATGCTCAGCAAACAGGCGCTGGCCGGCGTGATCGAGCCGCGCGTCGAGGAAATCTTCTCGCTGGTGCACCAGGTCATCCGCGAGTCCGGCTACGAAGAAGTGCTGTCTTCGGGCATCGTGCTCACGGGCGGCAGCGCCGTCATGCCCGGCATGGTCGAACTGGGCGAGGACATCTTCCTCAAGCCCGTGCGCCGCGGCATACCCAAATACAACGGTGCGCTGGCCGACATGGTCGGTCAGCCGCGTGCGGCCACCGTGATGGGCCTGCTCGAAGAAGCCCGTCTGGCCCGCCTGCGTGGTTTCAAGGCCACGCAGAAGAAAAGCTCGGTCAGCAACACCTTCGGCCGTCTGAAGGACTTCATCGTGGGGAACTTCTGATGAACTGGAAGAAACGTTTCCTGGCCCGCGGCAGCCCCCCCTGGTCCGCACGATGTCGATGTTGACACCAGCATCACCCGCGAAAGAAATCCAAAAGAGAAATTGAAATCAGGCAACTGCAAACATTGAAGTAGGAGAGCACCATGAGCATTGAAATGATCCAGACCGAAGAGTTCAACCAGGGCACCCAGATCAAGGTGATCGGCGTGGGCGGCGGCGGCGGCAACGCCGTCGAGCACATGATCGAGCGCCAGGTCCAGGGCGTGGAGTTCATCTGCGCCAACACCGACGCCCAGGCCCTGAGCCGCAGCGCCGCGCACCGCGTGGTGCAGTTGGGTCAAACCGGTCTGGGCGCCGGCAGCAAGCCTGAAAAAGGCCGCGAGTCCGCAGAGAGCGCCGAAGCCGACATCCGCGAGGCCATCGAAGGCGCGCACATGCTCTTTATCACTGCCGGCATGGGCGGCGGCACTGGCACAGGCGCGGCGCCCGTGATCGCCCGCATCGCCAAGGAAATGGGCATCCTGACCGTGGGCGTGGTGACCAAGCCTTTCGAGTTCGAAGGCGGCCGCCGCATGCAGAACGCAGACGTCGGCATGGAGCAGCTCGAAGCCAACGTCGACTCGCTTATCGTGGTGCTCAACGAGAAGCTGCTGGAGCTGCCCGGTGGTGAGGACATGACCCAGGACGAGGCCTTTGCCCACGCCAACGACGTGCTCAAGAACGCCGTGGGCGGCATCGCCGAAATCATCAACGTGCCCGGCCATGTGAACGTCGACTTCGAAGACGTGCGCACCGTGATGGGCGAACCCGGCAAGGCCATGATGGGCACGGCCGCCGCCAGCGGCCCAGACCGCGCCCGCATTGCCGCCGAACAAGCCGTGGCCTGCCCGTTGCTCGAAGGCGTGGACCTGTCGGGTGCCAAGGGCGTGCTGGTGCTGATCAGCGCCGCCAAGGGCTCGCTCAAGCTGTCCGAATCCAAGCTCGCGATGAACACCATCCGTGCCTATGCCTCGGAAGACGCGCATGTGATCTACGGCACCGCTTACGACGAGTCGCTGGGCGACCAGATCCGCGTCACCGTCGTGGCCACCGGCCTGTCCAAGCACAACGCCCGCCGTGCAGCGCCTCCGCTGCAGGTGCTGCGCACCGGCACCGACAACGTGCCGTTCACCTTGGGCACGCAAGATGCCGTGGCCGCTCCGGTGGCCTCCACGATGGCGGGCATGGGTGCTGGCATCCCGGCCGTCTGGCGTACCGGCCGCACCCATGCGGCTGCCCGCGTGGACGGCATGTCGTCGGCTGGCATGGACGACATCGAGATCCCGGCCTTCCTGCGCAAGCAGGCCGACTGACCTCAGTCGCTTTTCGCTCTGGTGCCTTGAAGGGCTGTGCTGACCCGTGCGGGTCGGCCAGCCCTTTTTTGCTGCACAAACTAAAATACGCCATATGCTCGCCCAACGCACCCTCAAAACCCTCACCACCGCCGTCGGTGTCGGCCTGCACAGCGGCCAGCGGGTCGAGCTCACCTTGCGCCCGGCACCGCCCGACACCGGCATCGTGTTTCGCCGCGTCGACCTGCCCGAGCCGGTCAGCATCCCGGTCAATGCCGAGGCCATCACCGACACCCGGCTGGCTTCCACCATTTCTCATGGACAGGCCAAAGTCCTGACCATCGAACACCTCATGTCCGCCTGCTGCGGGCTGGGCATCGACAACCTGTATGTGGATATCACCGCCGAAGAAGTGCCCATCCTCGACGGCTCGGCGGCGTCTTTTGTCTACCTGCTGCAAAGCGCAGGCATCGCCGTGCAGGACGTGCCCAAGAAATTCATCCGCGTGCTCAAACCTGTGGAAGTGCGCGAAGGCGAGGGCGACAACGTCAAATGGGCGCGGCTGGAGCCCTACCATGGCTACCGCCTGAGTTTCGAAATCGACTTCCGCCATCCGGCGGTGGACAACACCGGTCAGGCCGTGGTGTTTGACATGGGCGAAGGCGTTTACGCCCGCGACATCGCCCGCGCACGCACCTTTGGCTTCACCAAGGATGTGGAAATGCTGCGCGCCAACGGCCTGGCGCTCGGCGGTGGCCTGGACAACGCCATCGTGATGGACGACTACAAGGTGCTTAATTCGGATGGTCTGCGCTACGACGACGAGTTCGTCAAACACAAGATACTGGACGCGATCGGGGATCTGTATGTGGTGGGTCGTCCCCTGCTGGCGGCCTACAGCGCCTTCCGTTCGGGCCACGCCATGAACAACCGCCTGCTGCGTGAACTGCTGTCTAAGCCCGATGCCTGGGAAATCGTCAGCTTCGAGTCCGACAGTGCCGCTCCCAAGGGCTTTGCCGCGCTGCAGCCGGCTTGGTGAGGGGGCGCTTGCTCAGGTGGCCTGTTCGATCGGACGCGGTTTCCCCTGCTCGTCGATCGACACATAGGTCAGCTGTGCCTCGGTGACCTTGGAGTAAGTGCCCTGCGCACGGTAGCTTTCGGCGAACACCTCCACCTTCACCGTCACAGACGTTCTGCCCACCTTGGTGATGCGCGCGAAGAACGACAGGATGTCGCCCACCCGCACCGGGTGCTTGAAGATGAACTCGTTGACGGCCACCGTGGCCATGCGCCCGCGCACCAGCTTGGCGGGCAGCACAGAGCCGGCAATGTCCACCTGCGCCATGACCCAGCCGCCAAAGATGTCGCCGTTGGCATTGCAGTCGGCCGGCATGGGCACGACTTTGAGGACCAGTTCCTGGTCGGTAGGCAGGTCAGCTGCGGGGCGGGTGAGTTCGGACATGGGCACAATCAGGTCAAACAGACAGACAAGGATTGTCCCTCATGCGCCAACATGGCGAAACTTCTCCTGCTGCCGCGCCCGGTCAGGGCGCTGACTGGCACACCCTGCAGCGCCTGCTGCCTTACCTGTGGCAATACAAATGGCGCGTGGTGCTGGCTCTGGCTTTCATGGTCGGCGCCAAGCTGGCCAATGTGGGCGTGCCCCTTTTGCTCAAGGAACTGGTCGATGCGATGTCCTTCAAGCCCGGCGATCCACGTGTTGTGCTGGTGGTGCCGGTGGCGCTGCTGCTTACCTATGGCGGTCTGCGGCTGGCCACCTCGGCCTTCACCGAGCTGCGCGAGCTGGTGTTTGCCAAAGCCACGCAGGGTGCGGCCCGCGCGATTGCGCTGCAGACGTTTGAACACCTGCATGCCCTGAGCCTGCGCTTTCACCTGGCGCGCCAGACGGGCGGCATGACGCGCGACATCGAGCGCGGCGTGCGCGGCATCGAGTCGCTGATCTCGTATTCGCTCTACAGCATCGTGCCCACGCTGATCGAAGTCGGCCTGGTCCTGTCTATCCTGGCCGTCAAGTTCGATGCCTGGTTTGCCTGGATCACCCTCGCGGCGCTGGCGCTCTACATCTTCTTCACGGTGCGCATCACCGAGTGGCGCACGCAGTTTCGCCGGCAGGCCAACGAATTCGACTCGGCGGCGCATACCAAGGCGATCGACTCGCTGCTGAACTACGAAACCGTCAAGTATTTTGGCAATGAGGCTTTTGAGGCGGGCCGCTATGACGAGAGTCTGGAGCGCCTGCGCCGTGCCCGCCTGAAGGCGCAGACCACACTCAGCCTGCTCAACACCGGACAGCAGCTCATCATTGCGGCAGCGCTGGTGGCCATGCTCTGGCGCGCCACGCAGGGGGTGGTCGACGGCCGCATGACGCTGGGTGACCTGGTCATGATCAACGGCTTCATGATCCAGCTCTACATCCCGCTGAACTTCCTGGGTGTGCTGTACCGCGAGATCAAGCAGAGCCTGACCGATCTGGACAAGATGTTCACACTGATGGACCGCGAGCGCGAAGTGGCTGACCAGGCCGGTGCGCAGCCGCTGGCTTTGCAGGGGGCGCCCGAGGTGGTGTTTGACCGCGTGTCCTTTGCGTACGAAAGCGACCGCCCGATCCTGAAAGACATCAGCTTCACCATTCCTGCAGGCAAGACCGTTGCGGTGGTCGGTCCGTCGGGTTCGGGCAAGTCCACCCTGGCGCGTCTGATGTTCCGCTTCTACGACGTGCAGCAAGGCTGCATCCGCATCGCGGGGCAGGACATCCGGCAGGTCACGCAAGCCAGCGTGCGCCAGGCCCTGGGCATCGTGCCGCAGGACACGGTGCTCTTCAACGACACCGTGGCCTACAACATCGCCTATGGCCGCCCCGGGGCCAATCAGGCCGAGATCGAAGGCGCAGCGCGTGCCGCCCGCATCCACGACTTCATCGCCTCCACACCCAAGGGCTACGAGACGGCGGTGGGCGAGCGCGGTCTCAAGCTCTCGGGCGGTGAAAAACAGCGCGTGGCGATTGCCCGCACCCTGCTCAAGAACCCGCCAGTGCTGGTGTTCGACGAAGCCACCTCGGCGCTGGATTCGGCCAACGAGCGCGCCATCCAGGCCGAGCTGGCCAGCGCCGCGCAAAACAAGACCACGCTGGTGATCGCGCACCGCCTGTCCACGGTGGTGGACGCGCACGAGATCCTGGTGATGGATGCGGGCCGCATCATCGAGCGCGGCACGCATGCGCAGCTGCTGGCGCAGCAGGGGCGGTATGCCAGCATGTGGGCGCTGCAGCAAAGCGGGGAATGAGGCATGGAAACCAAATGGCTTGAAGATTTCGTCAGCCTGGCCGAGACGCGCAGCTTCAGCCGTTCGGCCCAGCTGCGCCATGTGACGCAGCCGGCGTTTTCCCGGCGCATCCAGTCGCTGGAAGCCTGGGCCGGTGTGGATCTGGTGGACCGCAGCTCTTACCCGACCACGCTCACCCCCGCAGGGCAGACGCTGTATGCGCAGGCGCTGGAGTTGCTGCAGTCGCTGCAGAACACGCGCGCCATGCTGCGCGGGCACGACGCGGGCGGGCAGGACTTCATCGAGTTTGCCGTGCCCCACACGCTGGCCTTCACCTTCTTCCCGACCTGGCTGGCGGGCCTGCGCCAGAATTTTGGGCAGGTCAAAAGCCGCCTGATCGCGCTCAACGTGCACGATGCCGCCATGCGTCTGGTCGAAGGCGGTTGCGATCTTCTGATCGCCTACCACCACCCGTCTCAGCCCCTGCAGCTCGACCCCGAGCGCTACGACATGGTGGTGCTGGGCGAGGAGGTGCTCGCGCCCTACGCCAAACCCGGGCCGGACGGTCAACCCCTGTTCCAGTTGCCCGGCCATGTGAGTCGGCCGCTGCCCTATCTGGGCTATGCGACGGGGGCGTATCTGGGTGGCGTGACCGACTGGATCCTCAAGCAGTCCGCCACCCCGATCCATCTGGACCGGGTTTATGAGACCGACATGGCCGAGGGCCTCAAGGTCATGGCGATCGAGGGCCATGGCGTGGCCTTTTTGCCCAGCAGCGCGGTGCGCAAGGAATTGCAGAGTGGCGCGCTGGTGTCGGCGAGCGCCGTGCAAGATGGCTCACTGAGTCTGGCGATGCAGGTACGGGCCTACCGGGCCCATCCGGGCACGCGCGGCGTGGCCAAGCGGGCTGCGCAGGAACTCTGGGCGTTTCTGGTCAGCCAGCATGCTGGCTGAGGCACATGGGCGTATGCATTCTTTGCATAATGTCCCGGGTACACCCTGATCCCCGGCTGACGGTGGACTGACTATAGTCGCGGGGTGTTCAGGCTCGGCACATTTCCTGCAAGTCAGGAATGCCGGTCGTTTTTGTCGCCAGTGGCGATCTGATTTGGAGAAACTGATGAAAAAGCAACTGTTGCTGGCCGCTGTGGCCGCTGTGGTGGGTCTGACGGCCCAGGCCAACACGATCGAGAAGGTCAAGGGTTCCGGTGCCATCACCATGGGTGTGCGCGATTCTTCGGGCGCCCTGTCCTACACCCTGGGTGACGGCAAGTACGCCGGCTACCACGTCGAGCTGTGCCAGCGCATCATCGGCAACCTCGAAAAAGCCGTGGGCAAGAAAGTCGAAGTGAAGTACCAGTCCGTGACTTCGCAAAACCGCATTCCGCTGGTGCAAAACGGCACCGTGGACATCGAGTGCGGCTCCACCACCAACAACGTGGCCCGTCAGAAAGACGTGGCTTTCGTGGTCACCACCTATGTGGAAGAAGTGCGCATTGCGGTGAAAGCCAGCTCCGGCATCACCTCGATCAGTCAGCTCAAGGACAAGAACGTGGCCACCACCACCGGCACCACCTCGGTGCAGCTGCTGCGCAAGCACGAGCGTGCCAACGGCGTGGACTTCAAGGAAGTGTTTGGCAAGGACCACGCCGACAGCTTCCTGCTGCTGGAATCGGGCCGTGCCGACGCTTTTGTGATGGACGCCCAGATCCTGGCTGGCAACATCGCCAACGCCAAGAACCCCGCCGACTACAAGATCGTGGGTGAAGTGCTCAACGTCGAGCCCATCGCCATCATGGTCCGCAAGGACGACCCGGCCTTCAAGAAGCTGGCCGACGACACCATCGTCGCCCTGGCCAAGAGCGGCGAGCTGGCCAAGATCTACGACAAGTGGTTCGTGCAGCCCATTCCGCCCAAGAATGCACGCGTGGGCCTGAGCGCCAGCGATGCCACCAAGGCCGCCTGGGCTGCGCCGAACGACAAGCCGGCCGAGGAATACAACAAAAAGTAAGGCCTGATCAGGCATGAACAGGGCCCCGCCAGGTTCGTTTTGGCGGGGTCTTTTTTTGGTCATCTGAAGCTCACCTCGATTGCCGGGAGAAAAGAAATGACATGGGACTGGCAGGTTTTCCTGCAAGACGACGGCAGTGGCCGCACTTATCTGGAATGGATGTTCGAAGCCTGGCGCTGGACGCTGGCCGTGGCCGGCACGTCGTGGCTGGTGGCGATGGTGGTGGGGGCCCTGGTGGGCACGCTGCGCACCTTGCCCGACCGCCCCGCGCTGGTGCGGCTGGCCAATGCCTGGGTGGAACTGTTCCGCAACATCCCCCTGCTGGTGCAGATTTTCCTGTGGTACTTCGTGGTGCCCAAGATCATTCCGGCCTTCCAGCAGGTGCCGGGTTTTGTGCTGGTGGTGTTTGGCCTGGGCTTTTTCACCTCGGCGCGCATTGCCGAGCAGTTTCGCGCCGGCATCCAGGCCTTGCCGCGCGGCCAGCGCTACGCGGCCATGGCCATGGGCTTCACCACCTGGCAGAGCTACCGCTACGTGATCCTGCCGATGGCCTTTCGCATCATCCTGCCGCCGCTGACCAGCGAGTCGATGAACCTGCTCAAGAACTCTTCGGTGGCGTTTGCGGTGTCGATCGCCGAGCTGACCATGTTCGCCATGCAGGCGCAGGAAGAGACCTCGCGCGGCGTTGAAATCTATCTGGCGGTGACGGCGCTGTATGCGCTGTCGGCCTTTGCCGTCAACCGCATCTTTGCCTTCATCGAGAACCGGATGCGCGTGCCGGGCTTTGTGGCCGCCGGCACCGGGGGAGGGCACTGACATGCTGGGTTTCGATTTCTCGTTCATCAACCTGGACGTGCTGCAGAAGTTCGTCTGGGGCGGTCTGGCTTTCAGCGTGCAGCTCACCATCGTGGCCACGCTGGGCGGCATCCTGTTTGGCACGCTGCTGGCGCTCATGCGCCTGTCGGGGCGAAAAGCGCTGATGGCACCGGCCACCTTCTACGTCAACGGCATGCGTTCCGTGCCACTGGTGATGGTGATCCTGTGGTTCTACCTGCTGATCCCGTTTGTGATCGGCAAGCCCATTGGCGCCGAGGTCTCGGCCATCATCACTTTCATTGCCTTCGAGGCGGCGTATTTCAGCGAGATCATGCGCGCCGGCATCCAGTCGATCCCGCGCGGCCAGGTCTTTGCCGGCCAGGCGCTGGGCATGACGTATGCACAGAACATGCGGCTGGTCATCTTGCCGCAGGCGTTTCGCAACATGCTGCCGGTGCTGCTGACGCAGACCATCATCCTGTTCCAGGACACCTCGCTGGTCTATGCGATCGGTGCTTACGACCTGCTCAAGGGCTTCACCAACGCCGGCAAGATTTACGGTCGCCCGGAAGAGGCCTACCTGATGGCGGCCGTCGTTTATTTTGTGATCTGTTTTGCCCTGTCATGGGGCGTCAAGCGGCTGCAGGCGAAGATCGCCATCGTGCGCTGAAGGGACAAGCAAATGATTGAAATCAAAAACGTTTCCAAGTGGTACGGCCCGGTGCAGGTGCTCAACGACTGCTCGGTCAGCATCAGCAAGGGCGATGTGGTGGTGGTCTGCGGCCCTTCGGGCTCGGGCAAGTCCACGCTCATCAAGACGGTCAACGGCCTGGAGCCTTTCCAGAAGGGCGAGCTGTTTGTCGACGGCATCCCCTTGCACGACCCGAAAACCGACCTGCCCAAGCTGCGCTCGCGGGTGGGCATGGTGTTCCAGCACTTCGAGCTGTTTCCCCACCTGTCGGTGACCGAAAATCTGACGATCGCCCAGGTCAAGGTGCTGGGCCGCAGCATCGACGATGCCAAAGTGCGTGGCCTGAAGATGCTCGACCGCGTGGGGCTGATGGCGCACAAGGACAAGTTCCCCGGCCAGCTTTCGGGCGGTCAGCAGCAGCGCGTGGCGATTGCGCGTGCCCTGTCGATGGACCCGATGGTCATGCTGTTTGACGAGCCGACTTCGGCGCTCGACCCCGAGATGGTGGGCGAAGTGCTGGACGTCATGGTGCAGCTCGCACAGGAAGGCATGACCATGATGTGCGTGACCCACGAAATGGGTTTTGCCCGCAAGGTGGCCAGCCGCGTGATCTTCATCGATGTGGGGGGGCGCATCCTGGAGGATTGCTCCAAGGACGAGTTCTTCAACCATCCGGAGAACCGGCAGCCGCGGACCAAGGACTTTTTGTCGAAAATTCTGGCGCATTGATGGCATCACGGGGGGCTGTTGGCGTTTGAGACAATACGTCCCATGAGCCAAGAAATCACCCTCACCCGCCCCGACGACTGGCACCTGCATGTGCGCGACGGCGATGCGCTGCGCACCGTGGTGCCGCACACCGCCGCGCAGTTCGGCCGCGCCATCATCATGCCCAACCTCAAGCCGCCGGTGACCACGGCCGCGCAGGCGCTGGCATACAAAGCGCGCATTCTGGCCGCTGTGCCTGCCGGCATGGCCTTTGAGCCCTTGATGACGCTGTACCTGACCGACAACCTGGCGCCCGACGAGATCAGGCGTGCCAAAGAGGCCGGCGTGGTGGCCTGCAAGCTCTACCCGGCCGGTGCCACCACCAACAGCGATGCGGGCGTGACCGACCTGCGCAAGATCTACCCGGTCCTGGAGGCCATGCAGCGCGAAGGCCTGCTGCTGCTGGTGCACGGCGAAGTCACTTCGTCCGACATCGACCTGTTCGACCGCGAGGCCGTCTTCATCGAGCAGCAGCTCCAGCCGCTGCGCCGCGACTTCCCGGGCCTGAAGATCGTGATGGAGCACATCACCACGAAAGAGGCCGCGCAGTACGTGGCCGGCAGCGACGACAAGCTGGGTGCCACCATCACCGCGCACCACCTGCTCTACAACCGCAACGCCATCTTCACTGGTGGCATTCGCCCGCATTACTACTGCCTGCCGGTTTTGAAGCGCGAGACGCACCGTCTGGCGCTGGTGCAGGCCGCCACCGGCGGCAACCCCAAGTTCTTTCTGGGCACCGACAGCGCGCCGCATCCGGCCCACCTCAAGGAACACGCCACGGGCTGTGCCGGTTGCTACACCGCACACGCGGCCATCGAGATGTATGCCGAAGCCTTCGACAACGCCGGTGCGCTGAGCCAGCTCGAAGCTTTTGCCAGCTTCAACGGCGCCGATTTCTATGGCCTGCCGCGCAACAGCGGCACCGTCACGCTGCGCCGCGAAAGCTGGACGCCGGCCGAGTCGTTCGCCTTTGGCGAGGCCGAACTCAAGCCCCTGCGTTCGGGCGAAAGCCTGCCGTGGCGTCTGGTGAAGGCCTGAACACGCCGCTGCGCCGCTCAGCCGGCGCCCGCTGCACCGGCATCGACCCCGCGCTGCTGGGCGTGGCCGACATCGACTGGTCAGCCCCCTGGCTGGCCGACTGGCGCGGTGTCGGCGAGCCGATTGCGCAGCAGGTGGTGGCGGGCACCCCCCAGCCGCAGGCCCTGAGCGCAGCCCAAAGGGCGCCAGTGCGTTTTGTGCCGCAGGCCGACCTGCCAGCGGGCATGGCTTACGAGGCTTTCATTGGCGAGACCGCCCGGGTGCCCACGCGCGAGGGCCTGCACGACTTTTTCAATGCCCTGTGCTGGATGCACTTTCCGCAGGCCAAGCGGCAACTCAACCGCCTGCAGTCGTTTGAAATCGCGCGGGCCGGTGTGGGTCAGGTGCGTGGCCCCGTGCGCGACGCCTGCACCGTGTTCGACGAAAACGCCGTGCTGATCCAGACGCCCGACAGCGTCTGGCAGGCCCTGACCGAACACCGCTGGCACGAGGCGATGCTGGATTTGCGTAGTCAGTGGGCGCTCACCTGCCTGTGGGTGTTCGGTCATGCCGCGCTCGAAAAGCTGGTTCGCCCCTACAAATCGATCACGGTGCACTTGTGGCGGGTGCCTGCGTCAGTGGCGCCCACCACCCTTGATGCCTGGCTCGCGCAGGACCTGACCCCGGACAAGCTGGCCACCAAGCCCTTCAGCCCTTTGCCCATCCTGGGGGTGCCCGGCTGGTGGGCGGACAACGCCGAGCCGGGTTTCTATGACGATGCGGATGTTTTTCGTCCCCTGCGCCGCCGCGCCGAAAAACCGTCCACGGCTCGGGAAATACCCGGCCTGGCTTGATTTCGGGTCATTCACCCCTACCATTCGCGCAGGTCCCCGTGTGGTGGGGACTTTGGACTGAAAAAACATGAAACGCATTCTTCTTTTCGTAGTGACCAACCTGGCTGTGGTGCTGGTGCTGGGCATCGTCTCGCGCCTGCTGGGCGTGGACCGCTTCCTCACCGCCAACGGCCTGAACCTGGGCGCCTTGCTGGGCTTTGCGCTGGTGATGGGTTTTGGTGGCGCCATCATTTCGCTGCTGATCAGCAAGCCCATGGCCAAGTGGTCGGCTGGCGTGCAGATCATCGAGCAGCCGCGCAACCAGGACGAAGCCTGGATCGTGGACACCGTGCGCAAGTTCGCCGACAAGGCTGGCATCGGCATGCCCGAAGTCGGCATCTTCGAAGGTGATCCGAACGCTTTTGCCACGGGCGCCTTCCGCGACTCGGCACTGGTCGCCGTGTCCACCGGTCTGCTGCACAACATGACCCGCGAAGAAGTCGAGGCCGTGATCGGCCATGAGGTGGCCCACATCGCCAACGGCGACATGGTCACCATGACGCTGATCCAGGGCGTGATGAACACTTTTGTGGTCTTCCTGTCGCGCGTGATCGGTTATGCCGTGGACAGCTTCCTGCGCAAGAACGACGAAGAAAGCAGCGGCCCGGGCATCGGCTACTTCGTGACCACCATCGTGCTGGACATCGTGCTCGGTTTCCTGGCCGCCATCATCGTGGCCTGGTTCAGCCGGCAGCGCGAATTCCGTGCCGACGCGGGTGCTGCGCAACTGATGGGGCGCAAGCAGCCCATGATCAACGCCCTGGCCCGCCTGGGCGGCCTGCACAGCGCCGAGTTGCCCAAGAGCGTGGCGGCCATGGGCATCGCCGGCGGCATCGGTCAGCTGTTCTCGACCCACCCGCCGATCGAAGAGCGGATCGCTGCGCTGCAAAACGCCTGAGGACGCGCAGGCGACTGACAAGGATCGGGGGTCTTCTAAGATGGCCCGGTGATCCAGCCCGAACCGATGGGGCTTGCATGACACGCAAGCCCCTTTTTCATGCCCCTTTGCGACGTGGTGCGCTGCTGCACCTGCGCACCGTGCGGCAGTTGCGCGCCTGGCCGGCTCCCGCGCGTGGCATGCTCTGGATGGTCGCGGGTGGCCTGTGTTTTTCGCTGCTCAACACACTGGCGCGGGCCCTGTCGCAGCAGCTCGATGTCTACCAGGCCCAGTTCCTGCGTTACCTCATGGGCCTGCTGGTGATGCTGCCGCTGGTCTGGCGCCATGGCCTGGCAGCCTACCGGCCGGTCAACATCACCGGCCAGTTCTGGCGGGGCGGTGTACACACCCTGGGCCTGATCCTGTGGTTCACCGCATTGCCCAAAATCCCGCTGGCCGACATGACGGCGATCGGTTTCACCGGACCGATCTTCATCATGATCGGCGCGGCCTGGTTTCTGGGCGAACCGATGCGGCGCGACCGCTGGGTGGCCGCCCTGATCGGCTTTGCCGGTGTGCTGGTGGTGGTGCTGCCCAAGATGACGGGCGAGGGCGGCTGGTACAACCTGGTCATGCTCGCCTCGTCGCCGGTGTTCGCGGCGTCCTTCCTCATCACCAAGGCGCTCACGCGCTACGAGAAACCCGGTGTGATCGTGCTGTGGCAGGCGCTCACGGTCACTGTGCTGAGCCTGCCCATGGCCTTGCCGCACTGGCAGGCGCCCGATGCGGCGCAGTGGCTGAGTTTTGCCGCCACCGGTGTGCTGGGCACCCTCGGCCACTATTGCCTGACCCGGGCGTTTCACACTGCCGACATTTCGGCCACCCAGTCGCTGCGCTTTCTTGATCTGGTCTGGGCCTCGCTGCTGGGCTGGCTGGTGTTTGCCGATGTGCCCAGCCCTTCCACTTGGGCTGGGGCGCTGGTGATATTGCTGTCCACCGTCTGGATTGCGCGACGCGAAAGCCGGCGTTAAGCGTTGCTCACGCCCGAGGCCACATGCCCGGCTGGCACATGCTGCGCCGCCGATTCGATGTGACCGGTCTGGTCGTCAAAGAAGAAGTCCGGCTCGAACTCCCGCAGAAACTCGCCCTTGGGCAGACCGCCCAGGAACATGGCTTCGTCGACTTCGATGTTCCAGTCCATCAGGGTGCGGATGGCGCGCTCGTGTGCGGGGGCGCTGCGCGCTGTCACCAGCGCGGTGCGGATGCGCATGCTGGCGGTACCGTCACGCTGCAGGCGATGCAGGGCGGCCAGCAGCGGCTTGAAGGGCCCGGCCAACAAAGGCGTGGCGGCTTTGTCGCGTTCGTGCTGCTGAAAGGCTGACAGGCCCTGGGCCTGGAACACGCGCTCGGCCTCGTCGGAGAACAGCACCGCATCACCGTCGAAAGCGATGCGCACCTCGTGCGGGTGCTCCTCAGAGGCGCGGGCCGAGTGCGGGTACACCTGCGCAGCTGGCACACCCGCGTCGAGCGCGGCGCGCACATCGGGCAGGTGCGCCGACAAGAACAGGTTGGCGTTGAGCGGTTTCAGGTAACGCCAGGGCGCCTGCCCGCGCGTGAAACTGCCGCGCTGGATCGGCAGGCCATAGTGCTGGGCCGAGCGGAACACCCGCATGCCCGAAACCGGGTCGTTGCGCGACAGGATCACCACCTCGACGCGCTGCGTGTCGGCGTCGTTGAAAGCCAGCAGCTTGCGCACCAGTGAAAACGCCACGCCGGGCTTGGCCGGTTCTTCCAGACGGCCCAGCTGCAGCTGCATGTAAGCGCGGTCGTCGCCCTGCTCGAAGACGCGGTTTTCTTCTTCAAAGTCGAACAGCGCCCGCGAGGAGATCGCGACGACGAGTTGACCTTCGAGTGTGGCGGGCATGGCGGTTCTCCTGTTTCAACGGACCCACTGGTTGAGTTCCATGATCGGCATCAGCACCGCCAGCACGATCACCATCACCAGGCCGCCCATGGCGACGATCAGCAGTGGTTCGAGCACGGTGGCCAGGGTCATGGCGCGGCGCTGCACATCATTGGCCAGTTGCTGCGCGGCGCGTTGCAGCATGACGGGCAATTGCCCGGTCTGCTCGCCCAGCCTCGCAAACATGGCCAGCAGGCCGGGAAAGCGCTCGCGCCGGGACAGCGCCAGGGCCAGCGGCGCGCCTTCGCGCACCTGCACCAGGGCCTCCAGCGCGTCGGCGCGCAGCGCCTGGTTGGACAGGGTGTCGGCTGCCGCCTGCAAGGCCTTGAGGATCGGCACGCCCGCCGCGCTCAGCATCGCCAGGGTCGAGGCAAAGCGCGCTGCGTTGTAGCCCCGCGCCAGGCGTCCGATCACGGGCAGGCGCAGCCAAGTCGCGTCCCAGCGCAGGCGCAGCACCGGCTGGCGCAGGGCCAGGCGCAGCGCCCCCAAGCCGCAGACCAGCAGCACAAGCATCAGCCAGCCCCACTCGCGGACCGCCGCACTGATGGCCAGCATGGCGGTGGTCAGCCATGGCAGCTGACGCTGGCTGCCAGCGAACACGCCGGCCACCTGCGGCACCACGGACGTCACCAGAAACACCACGATGGCCAGCGCCACCAGCGTCACGATGGCCGGGTACAGCGCAGCGCCCAGGAGTTTGGCGCGCAACTGTTGCTGGGCTTCCAGCTCGTCGGCCAGATGCTCCAGCACCACACCGAGCTGCCCCCCCTGTTCGCCCGCGGCGATCACGGCGCGGTCGATGGCCGGAAAGTCCTTGGGAAACTGCGCCATGGCTCGGCCCAGGCTGCTGCCTGCATTGACCTCGGCACGCACGGCCGCCATCACATGCCGCTGTTTTTCATGGCCGGATTCGTCGGTCAGTGCGGCCAGGGCGCGCTCCACCGTGAGCCCGCTGCCCACCAGTCCGGCCAGCTGGCGTGTCAGCACGGTGCGTTCGCTGGCGCTGAAGGCAGCGCGACCGGTGCCGATCGGCCGCTGCCACCAGGGCAGGTGCGGCGCGCCGGTGTCTTCGTGGCTGCCGATCAGCGCCACATCCAGCGGCACCAGAGACTGCGCGCGCAACTGGCTGCGGGCGCTGCGGGCGCTGTCGGCTTCCAGCGTTCCTTTGCGGACCTGGCCATCGGCTTGCAGGGCTTCGAATCGGTAGGCGGGCATGGGAGGTCTTCAGCGCTGGAAATAAATCAAGCCGAGCTGGCCTGCCCAGTGGTGTTGCCCTTCACGGGCGATCGGGTCGCCAGCCTGCAGGACCTGGCTGCGATTGATCTGCGCGAACCAGGACCAATGGGCTTTCCAGCGCTGACGCAGGGTGAGGCTGGTGTCCATGCTGGTTCCCCAGCGGGTGTCCTGGTTCAGGTTGACCGAGGGATCGGTGGACGATGTGTGGCGCCAGAGATCCGATCTGGCCCAGGTCACGGATTGGCTCAGCAGGATGGTGCTGCTGTCGGTCAGGGCCTGTCGGTAAGTGACCGAGGGGCTCAGGGTGGTGCCCGCACCGCGGCCCAGAAGGTCTTGTGTCAGCACCAGTCCGGCGCTCCAGTGTGACCAGCCCAGGTAATCGATCGTCGCCCTGCCTCGCACGGTTTTGCGCCCTGTTTGCAGGGCGTCCAGGGTGCTGTCGCGTTGCAGGTTGACGATGCTGGCCGACAGGGAGGTACGCCAGCTCGCCGAGTCGAGCATGTCGTAAGTCAGGGTGTTGTCGGTCTTGACCTGGCCGAAGCGGTGCCAGTTTTCACCGTCCACCACACCGGTGCGCCAGCGCCCATAGCGCAGCCCGATCATGGGGCGCAGGCCCAGTTGGCCGGGGTGGCGCATGTCGTCCATCTTCAGGCGCAAACCCAGGCTCCAGACCAATTCGGAGGGGCGGTCCTCCTGTGGCGCAGGTGCCGGCGCTTCGGCCCATGCCGCAGCCACCAGCATGGCGCTGGACAGCGGCAACCATTGGGCGGATGGCATGCGCATGGTTTCAGTCCCGCGTGACCCGCAGCAGTTCGGCCGCGCTGGTGATGCGGGCATCGACCAAGCGCTGGCCGTCGTCACGCATCAGCACCATGCCCTGGGTCAGCGCGGTGGCGCGGATGTCGGCTTCGGCGGCGCGGTTGTGGATCTGGGCACGGATCTCGTCGCTGGCCACCAGCAGTTCAAAAATGCCGGTCCGACCGGCATAGCCGCTGTGGCCGCAGGCCTCGCAACCGGCGCCGCCGCAGGCGGTGCAGGTCTTGCGCACCAGGCGCTGGGCCAGCACGCCCAGCAAGGACGAGCTGAGCAAAAAGGGTTCGATGCCCATGTCGGTCAGCCGAGTGACGGCGCTGGCAGCATCGTTGGTGTGCAGGGTGGCCAGCACCAGGTGGCCCGTGAGGGAGGCCTGGATGGCGATCTGCGCGGTCTCGAAATCGCGGATCTCGCCGATCATGATCACGTCCGGGTCCTGGCGCAGGATGGCGCGCAGCGCCTTGGCAAAGGTCAGCTCGATCTTGGCGTTCACCTGTGTCTGGCCCACACCCGCCAGTTCGTACTCGATCGGGTCTTCCACCGTCATGATGTTGTTGCGCGTGGCGTCCAGCCGCTGCAGCGCGGCGTACAGCGTGGTGGTCTTGCCTGAGCCGGTCGGGCCGGTCACCAGCAATATGCCGTGCGGCTGTGCAATGAGCTGGTCGATCTGCTGCAGCACCTTGCCCTGCATGCCCACGGCTTCGAGCGTCAGGCGTGCCTCGCTCTTGTCGAGCAGGCGCAGCACTGCGCGTTCGCCGTGCGCGCTGGGCAGGGTGGAGACGCGCACGTCCACCGCACGCGTGCCCAGCCGCAGGCTGATGCGACCGTCCTGCGGCAGGCGTTTTTCGGCAATGTCCAGCTCGGCCATGATTTTCAGGCGCGAGATCAGCGCGGCGTGCAGCGCGCGGTTGGGCTGCACCACCTCGCGCAGCGTGCCGTCCACCCGGAAGCGCACGCTCGAATGGCGCTCGTAGGGTTCGATGTGGATGTCGCTGGCGCCGTCGCGCGCGGCCTGTGTCAGCAGCGCGTTGAGCATGCGGATGATCGGCGCGTCGTCGCTGGCTTCGAGCAGGTCTTCCACGGCGGGCAGCTCCTGCATCATGCGCGAGAGGTCGGCGGCCGATTCCACCTCGCTGACCACCGCGGCCGCGCTGCCTGCGCCATCGCTTTGGGCGTGGGCATAGGCCTGCTGCACCCGCTGCGCCAGCGTGGAAGCCGGCAGCACCTGCCACAGTGGCTGCGCCGCACCGTGCATGCGCACCACCTCCGACAGCGCGCTGCGCTCGGACTCGGCGCACAGCCACAGCGTCAGTCGCTGGCCATCGTCTTCCAGCAGCAGCCGGTGGTCACGGGCAAAGGCGTAGGGCAGGAGCTGGCGCATGGTTCAGGGTTGTTTGGGGGCGGGTGCCTTGTCCAGCGGACCCAGCACGGGCGCGCCGTTGACACTGTCCAGCAAGGGGTTGGGTTTGGGCTGGGCCTGTTGCTGCAGGCCGATCATTTCCTGGTAGCGGCTGGTCGACAGCGATTGAGTGTCTTCGGCATTGCGCAGAACGACAGGGCGCAGGAACACCATCAGGTTGGTTTTGTTGCGGCTGCGGCTTTCATTGCGAAACAGCGCACCCAGGATGGGCACATCGCCCAGACCGGGCACCTGGTTGCGTTCGTCGTTGAAGTTGTCCGAGAGCAGGCCGCCCAGCACGATGATGCCGCCGTCTTCGACCAGCACATTGGTTTCGATGGCGCGCTTGCTGAAGGCGCGGTCGCTGACCTTGTCTTCGTTGTTGACCTTGATCACGTCCGACACTTCCTGGTAGACGTTGAGCTTGACGGTCCCGGTCTCGCTGATCTGGGGTTTGACCCGCAAGGTCAGGCCCACGTCCTTGCGTTCGAAGGTCTGGAAGGGCGAGGACACACCGCCGGAATTGACCGTGGTGTTGCCGGTCTGGAACGAGACGTTCTTACCCACCACGATCTTGGCTTCCTCGTTGTCCAGCGTCATCAGCGTGGGCGTGGACAGCACATTGGCGCCGATGTTCTTTTCCAGAAAGTTGGCCAGTCCCGCCAGGATGTAGGTGCCATTGACGTAGCGGAAGGCGCCGATGTTGATACCGCCCTGCAGCGATGCCGCCGCAGCCGCCCCGTTTGTGGCCCCCTGCGCTGTGATGTTCACGATGTTGCCCGTGGTGCCGAAATTGGTGCCCAGCACGCCCACATTGCCGCCGCGGTTGCCCAGGATGTTCTGCCACTGGATGCCCATCTGTGCGGCCTTGTCGGCGTTAACTTCGGCGATCAGGCTTTCGACCATGACCTGTGCGCGCCGCTGGTCGAGCCGGTCGATGACCTCGCGCAGCTGGCGGTACTGCGGCTCGGGCGCGGTGATGATGAGCGAGTTGGTGGCCGGGTCGGCCTGGATCTGCCCGCCGGTGGAAGGCTGGGCCGAAGGCGCGATGCTGGCTATGGCCGGGTTGCCGCCGGTGCTGGCGCTCGGTGTGGGTGCTGCGCCGCTGCTGGCGATGTTGCCCGCGACCGAGGCGCCGCCTGCACCCGCCACGCTGCTGCGATCGGCTGCCAGCGCTGCACGCAGGGTCACAGCCAGCCTGGCCGCGTCGGCGTTCTTGAGGTAGACCACATGGATGTTGCCGCTGGCTGTCCCCGGGCCTGTGGCCGCCGGCATGTCGAGCTGCTCGACCAGGGTACGCACCAGACCCAGCCGTGCCGGGTTGGCAGCGCGCACGATCAGGGCGTTGGCCCGCGCATCGGCCAGCACCGTGGTGCGGAAGCCGCCATCGGCGGCCGCAGGGGCACCACCGGGGGCCGCCTGCGCGGCACTGGCATCCACCAGGCGCTGCACCAGAGGCGCCATGTCGCTGGCGATGCCATGCTGCAGGCGGATCACGTCCACCCCGGTGGCATTGGCCACATCGAGCGCGGCCACGATGCGGCCCAGCCGCTGCAGGTTGTCGGCGTAGTCGGTGATCACCAGCGCATTGCTGCCCTGGGTCACGTTGATGGTGTTGTTGGGACTGATCAGCGGTCGCAGCACCGGCACCAGGCTGCTGGCGTTTTCGTGGTTGAGCCGGAAGATTTGCGTGACGACCTGGCCGCCTGCAGCAGGGGCATTGCCGGCGTTGACCGGCCCGCTTTGCAGCTTGGCATCGGCTTCGGGCACGACGGTGTGGATGCCCGCGTTTTCAACCAGCGCAAAGCCCTGCGTGCGCAACTGCGCTGCAAACAGGCGCAGCGCCTGCGCGGGCGGCACGGCCACGGTGCTCGACAGGTTCATGGTGCCCTTGACGCGCGGGTCGACCACCACGTTGGCGCCTGAGAGCGTGGCCACGGTGCGGGCCACGGCCTCGATCTCGGCGTTGACGAAGTTCAGTGTGACAGGCTCGCCGGGCTTGACCTGTGTCTTGCCGGTCTGGGCCAGTGCGGCCGAGGGCAACAGCACCGAAACCAGCGCCAGGGCGATGAGTGTGGAACGAGGTTGAGTCAGGATGTGCAAGCGTTTCATGGTCATCCGAGGGAAAGCAGGCTGCGCGCGCCATCGCGGCGGCCAATGATGTTGAGCAGGTTGGACAGGACGGCCTCATGGCCCGGTTCGGCGCTGGCTTCGCCGGCAAAGCGCAGGCGCTGGCCCACCCACTGGCCCTGACCGCTCAGGCGCAGCGGGCCTTGCAGCGTGCTCAGCGTCAGCTCGGGCGTGGCGCTGCCGCCCTCGCTGCCTTGCAGGTTCAGACGGTAGCTGCCCATCGGGCGCAGGGCGGACAGGCGCGAAGCGAGGTCTTGCGCCTGCAGTGTGGTGTGGCCGTGCCAGCGCAGCCGGCCATCCATCCAGTCCAGGCGCAGACCTGTGCTTTGCCACTGCAGCTGGCCTTCGGCCTGCAAAGTGTTCCACGGGGCGCCCAGACCCGACAGCAGGTCCAGAGGCCAGGAGGAATGCTGGTCCTGCAGCGCCAGTTGCCAATGGCCTGCAGCCCGCTGCACATGCCATTGCAAGGGGGTGGTGGTGCAGCAGGCGCTCGACAGCGTGAGTTGCACACCGGGCCAGTGCCAGCCCAGCTGCCATTGCACGCGGCTGGGCAGGCTGCGTGCATCGCGGCTGCCGATGCCACCCGTCAGGGTCAGGCTGGCCGAGCCGGCCCACACGGTGCCGCGCGCCTCGCGCAACTGCACGCGGTCCTGGGTGGCCCAACGCAGACCGCTGGCCAGCCAGTGCGCCGGGGCGCCCCAGACGACCGCGACCACAGCGCCTGCGCAGGCGCCCAGCACTGCCCAGCGCCACGCAGGTGTGGACGGTGCGGAGGTAGTTCGGCGCAGCGGCATGTTGGTCAGGGCAGGCTCATCACGAGTGAACCTTGCCACACCGGTGCGCTGCCCCCATTGGCGGTTTGGCGCTGCAGCTGGACCTGCTGCGGCAGGGCCTGCGCCTTGTCGCGGGCCAGGGCAAGCCACTGCGCCAGGCCTTCGGCCGGGGCGGCCTTGAGCGTGACCTGCAACTGCTCGCCCTGGGCCTGAAGTTGCACGCCCGGGCCCAGCAAGGCCTCTGCGCTGGTCTGCAGTTGCGAGACGGCCGAGGCACGGTCCAGCCGCGCGGGCGCCTTCAGCCGGGCAGCTTCGGCTTGCAGCTGCAGCATCTGGCGGGTCTGGGCATCGAACTCGGCCTGACGCGCGGGGGCGGCGCGCCAGACCGACCAGGCCGGGGCGATGCCCCATTGCCAGAGCGCGACCACCGCGAACAACAGCGCTGCACTGTGCAGCAGGCGCCGTTCACGCAACGGGCGCTGCTGCCATGCGCTGCGCAGGCTCTGGGCCATGGCGCGTGCCGGGGTGTCGCGTGTCATCGCGTGCCCTCCTGCGTCTGCAGGCGCCAGACGGTGTCCTGGCTTTGCAGTCGGTAGCCTTGGCGCTGCAGGGCCTGTTCCAAAGCGGTTTTTTGCGTGGCGTTGAGCGTGAGGGCTGGCCATTGCAGGCTGCCGTCCTGGTAAGTCAGGCCCGCCGGGCTGGGGGCACCTGCGGGCAGGGCCGAGCCCAAGGCGTGGAGCATGGCCTCGAAGTCCTGCGCGCCGAGTTGTCCCGAACCCTGCCGCAGGCGACCCACTTCGCGCGCCATCTGCAGGGGGGCATCGACCACCACCGTCACCTTGGGGAAACTTTGTTGCAGGATGCTTGTCCACCCGGACTGCTGTGCATCCCATTGTCTTTGGGTCATCCAGGCCCATGCGTTGAGGCCCAGCAGCTGCGCTGCCAGCAGTGCCAGCAGGCCCCAGCGGGCGGGACGCCACTGCGCTTGTGTCAGCAGCTCTGTCATACCCCGACGCAGCTTTTGCCAGCCGCGTGCGCGCAGTTTTTCCTGCAATTCGAACTGCGCCAGGTCCCAGCCGCTGGCCAGGGCCGTGTGCCAGTGGCTCGCGGTGTCGACCAGTTCGGGGCTGGTGTGCAGGCGGGTCTGTGCCCATTGGGCCAGGGCAGGTTCGGCCTGCACGCTCGCGCCGGCAAAACCTTCCGTGGGCAGCTGGGCAGCGGCCGCCAGTGGCCAGCCGGTGACGCCGTCTTCGGCGCTGCGGCACCACAGCCAGCCGCTGTTTTCGTCGCCCAGGGCGTGCCAGACCTGGCCTTGCGTGGGTGGTGCCAGCTCGGGCACGATGCGCTGCACGGGCACTCCGGCCAGTTCCAGCGCCTGCAGGTGGGCGTGCAACCAGGCCTTGTCACAGGCGGCCACCCAGGCCGGCTCGCCGGCGCCCCAGGCCGGTGCCAGCGCCAGGTGCAGTTGTGCGGGGTCCTGCAGCAGACGCTCTTCGAGCAAACCGGCCAGAGCCGCTTGCAAGCGGTTGCCCGAGCGCCCCAGGCCGGCGGGCAGGCTGACGCGGTGCCAGGACAGTGCCGCCGCGGGCACTATGGCAACGACCTCCACAGTGCGTTCAATTGGCGGCAGCAGGCCCAGCGGCGTGTGGCTGCCCTGCAGCCGCTGACCTGCATGTGCCGTGTCCAGTCGGGCCATGCCATACGCTGCCTGGGCACTGGGCATCTCGATCGGCAGCTGTAGCAACAAGGTTTGCATCGAAATCATTGTAAGGAGGCGGGTGTGACCATTTTTTGCGGGGCACGCACCCGCCACAGCATGCGCACCTGAGCGCCCTCGCGTTCGACCAGCGCCACCTCGTCCTGCACCTGCTGTTCGAGGCGCAGGCGTCCGTGGATTTCGAAGAAACGGCTGCGCACCGCATGCTGGCGGTCATCGAGCTGGCGTCCTGCGGCGCCCATGGCTTCGGCGGCCTCTTGCAGCGTGGCCCAGGGTTTCTGGCTGCGGCGCAGCACCAGCTGGCGGGCGCTGGCGGCGTCCAGTCCGGGCACCACCGCTTCGAGCACCGGCGCCGGGGCGGTGTTGAGGTTCACCGCAGTGGGTGCCGGCAGCACCGTGGCGTAGGGCCGCAGCTGCTCGACGGTTTCCGGGCTCAGGCCCATCCAGACGAGATGCTCCAGGCGCTGGGGCAGCAGGGCTGCCCGTTGCGCATCTGCGATGCCCGGCTTGGTGCGTTGCGAGGTGCCGGGCAGGCTGGCGGCCAGTGCCTGGGGCCACAACCGCAACAAGGCCTCAAGTTCGGTCATCGGCAGGTTCAGCCGTTCGAACAGCCGTACCCAGGCAGCCAGTGCGGCAGGCGTGGGCTGCCCATCCTGCACCAGCGAAGTCAGGTTCAGGCGGGCCTGTGCGTCCAGGATCTGCCCGGAGAGGTAAATGTCCGGATCCCCTTCACGCCACTGCCGGTCTTGCGACAGGAAGGTGGACAGTCGGGATTCCTGCACCTGCAAGGCCCAGGGTTCACCCAGGTGGTCGACGTTCTGCGCCGAACGGGCGTCTTCGGCCAGGATCAGGCGTGTCCAGTCCAGCGCGCCGACCATCAGCCACTGGTTTTGGGCGCGGCCCCGCTCCGCGATCTCGATCTCGACTTGCCGCCACTGCAGCCACAGCGCAGCCGAGGCCAGCGAAGCGACCAGTGCCACGGTCAGCATGGCGCCCAGCAAGGCCGCGCCCCGTTGCTGGCGCTTCATGACCCGCCCCCCGACAGCGTGGGCCGCACCCAATCCAGCGTCATGCGCCCAGCCACGGGGCCGGGTGCCGGCAGGTCCAGCACCAGCCGCACGCCGTCCGGCAGGCTGGCGGCGGTGGTTGCGCCCGCGCCGGGGGTGTTCACCGCGTTGCTGGAGAGCGGGTTGGTCCAGCTGCCGCCACGGTGCACAAACAGTTGCCAGCCGGCCAGCGCATGCACGTTGACTTCAGCCGAGCGCAGTGCGGCGGTCGGCGTCTGGCTCCAGGTGCTGGCGTCTTGCCAGGCCTGCATCCAGGCGGCGCGGGTCTGCACGGCGGGCGACTGCCAGCGCAGCCAGTCGCCGCCCCCTGGCCGACCAGCGTCCTGCCGCCAGGTCCAGGCCACCACGCGCACGCCATCGCCGGGCTGCACATCTTCGCGGGTGATGCGCAGCACCCGGCCATCCCAATCCCAGCCGGGCGTGCCCTGGAGGCTGGCAATGCGGTTGAGGTCGGTCTGCCACTGCGCCAGACCGGCCTGCAGGGTGCGGACCTGGTCGGCGCGCGCCTTCAGCCCGGTCTGGGTTTGCAGCATGGCATCCACGCCGCGCCAGGACATCAGGGCCATGAGCGCCATGATGCCGATGGCCACCAGCACTTCGATCAGGGTGAATCCGGCGTGCCTGCGGGTCATCAGTTGCGCCCCATCACGGTGGACAGTTGCAGCACCGGCTCGCCTTGCCGCAACACGCGGGCGTCTACGCGGTTGAAGTTCGGGTTGGGTGTGGCCTGGATCTGCAGCTGGACCTGCAGGCTTTGCCCGGCCTGCAGACATTCGCTTTGCTGCACGCCGGTACCCGGCAACTGGCGCAGCAGCCGCAGCCTGATGAGTTCGTTTTCGGCGCAGATCTGGCCCAGCATGGCCAAGGTCTGGCGTTCGGCATTGCGGGTGAGGGCGCCAGTGGCCTGCAAACCGGCCAGGAGCGCCATCGCTACGATGCTCAGAGCGACCAGCACCTCGATCAGCGTGAAGCCGTGCGCAGCGATTCGCTTCATGGTGGTGTTGCGCCTGCTGTGCGCCGCACCTCGAAGGGCCGCAAGCCGTCGGTGGCCACCCAAAGGCGGCGCTGTGGCTGCTGCGCCGAAAACAGGGCGATCTGCTGCGGCGCGATCAAGGGCTCCGGCCCCAGCACGAAGGGGGCCGCCACCTGCGCCCGCGTCTGGTCCGACAGCCAAGTCTGTGCCTGTGCAGGCACGGGCAGACCCTGTAGCGCAAAGCCGCCTTCGCGCGGCTGCCAGACGACGTATGCATCGCTGGCGCGCGCCTGAGCGCGCGCCGATTCGAGCACGGCGGCCAGGCGCTGGGCATCGCGTTCAAGCGCGCTGTCGGCGCTGTCACGCAGGGACAGGCTGATGCCGGCAGTGGCCAGCGCCATCAGCGCCACGACCACCATGAGTTCGATCAGGGTGAAACCGCGCACGGCGCGGTCGCAGGGTTTATTGCCAGCTGCCGATGTCGGCATTGTTGCCCTCGCCACCGGACTTGCCGTCGGCCCCGAAGGACAACACGTCCACCTCGCCCTTGATGCCCGGGTTCATGTACTGGTAAGGGCGCCCCCAGGGGTCGTTGGGCAACTTGTCCAGATAGGACTTCCAGTTGGGTGGCACGGGCTCGCTGCTGGGCCGGGCCACCAGCGCCTGCAGGCCTTGCTCGGGCGTGGGATAGCGCAGGTTGTCCAGCTTGTAGAGCTTGAGCGCCTGCATCAGGTTGCCCACATCGGTGCGGGCGGCGGTCACGCGCGCATCGTCGGCGCGGCCAATCACATTGGGCACGATCAGGGCGGCCAGCACACCGATGATGGCCAGCACCACCATCAGTTCGATCAGGGTGAAACCGCGCTGGCGGCGGCTGTGGGAGCAGGGCAAAGTCTTCATGCTGTCGATCATAATCTGCGCATGTTTCAACTCCGCTTACCCGACGCGTCTGTCCGCTGGCTGCCTTCAGGTTCTGCGGCCCTGCTGTGGGCCATGGCTGCGGCTTCGGCGGTGCTGTGGTGGTTGCACTTGCCTCGCAGCGATGATCTGGCCCCTGCCAGCGTGGGTCAGACATCTTTTGCGGTGCAAGACACACAAGCTGTGCAGCGTGCGCTGGGCCACACGGCTGCGGCGATGGTCAGTGCCGATGCCGGTAAACGTTTCCAGCTCCTGGGCGTGATCGCGGCCGACTCCGGACAAGGCAGCGCCTTGCTGGCGGTCGACGGTCAGCCGGCCAAAGCCTTTGTGCAGGGACAGGTGGTGGACGAGGGCTGGCGCCTGCAGTCGGTCAGCCGCGAAGGGGTGCGACTGTCCGCAGGGCAAGGCGGTTCCAAGCTGGAATTGGCGCTGCCGGTCAAACCCTGACCGGCACTGCCCATCAACCGCGCAAAAACAACCGGTACACCGGGTTGTTCGTTTCCTCGACATGCGGGTAGCCCAGCGTGTCGAGGAACTTGTCGAAAGCCTTGCCGTCTTTGGCCGGCACCTGGATGCCCACCAGAATGCGGCCGTAGTCGGCGCCCTGGTTGCGGTAGTGAAAGAGGCTGATGTTCCAGCCCGGGCGCATCAGGCTCAAAAACTTGAGCAGCGCGCCCGGACGCTCCGGGAACACGAAGCGCAGCAGGCGTTCATCTTGTGACAGCGCAGAGTGCCCGCCCACCATGTGGCGGATGTGCTCCTGCGCGAGATCGTCGTGCGTCAGGTCCAGCGCCTCGAAGCCGTGTTTTTTGAAGTTGGTCGCGATCTTGCCGCTCTCGCCCTTGCCGTGCGTGGTCAGGCCGAGGAACACATGCGCTTTGGCCGCGTCGCTCATGCGGTAATTGAACTCGGTCACGTTGCGCGGGCCGCCCGGCAGGTTGCCGATGATCTCCAGAAAGCGCTTGAAGCTGCCGCGCTCTTCGGGGATGGTCACCGCAAACAGGGCTTCTCGCTCTTCGCCCACCTCGGCGCGCTCGGCCACAAAGCGCAGGCGGTCGAAGTTCATGTTGGCGCCACACAAAATGGCGGCGTAGGTCTGGCCCCGGGTCTTGTGCTTTTCGACGTACTGCTTGATGGCGGCCACCGCCAGCGCACCCGCTGGCTCCACGATGGAGCGCGTATCCACAAAAATGTCCTTGATGGCGGCGCACACCGCATCGGTGTCCACCGTCACCCAGTCGTCCACCAGGCCGCGCGCCACGCGGAAGGTCTCTTCGCCCACCAGTTTGACGGCGGTGCCATCCGAGAACAGGCCCACATCGGCCAGCGTCACACGCTTTTTGGCCTGTACCGACTGGATCATGGCCTGCGAATCGTTCATCTGCACGCCAATGACCTTGACCTCGGGGCGCACCGCCTTGATGTAGTTGGCCACGCCTGAAATCAGGCCGCCGCCGCCAATCGCCACAAAGACCGCGTCCAGCGGTCCCTGGTGCTGGCGCAGCATTTCCATGGCGATCGTGCCCTGGCCGGCGATGACCAGAGGATCGTCAAACGGGTGCACAAAGGTCAGCCCCTGCTTTTTCTGCAGGGCCACCGAATGGTTGTAAGCGTCGGAATAGCTGTCGCCGAACAGCACCACCTCGCCACCCAGCGCCTTGACGGCCTCGATCTTGACCTGTGGCGTGGTGGTGGGCATCACGATCACGGCGCGTGTGCCGAGGCGGCTGGCGCCGAGTGCCACGCCCTGGGCATGGTTGCCGGCCGAGGCGCAGATCACGCCTTTTTTCAGCTGCTCGGGCGTCAAATGTGCCATCTTGTTGTAGGCGCCGCGCAGCTTGAAGCTGAACACCGGCTGCTGGTCCTCGCGCTTGAGCAACACCTTGTTGTGCAGGCGGCGACTCAGGTTGCGGGCCAGTTCGAGGGGGCTTTCCTGGGCGACGTCATAGACGCGGGCATTCAGGATTTTCTTGAGGTAGTCGGCGGGCTTGAGGGAGGCGGGCATGTCACCAATGATACAGAGGCAAAAAAAATGCCCCGAGCCTTACGGATCGGGGCAAATCCACCTTTTCGGAGGGTGGAGGAGACAACTCGTCGTGCTGAAAAAGCACGGTTGTGCAGATTATAGGCCGATTCATGCTGCACTGCCGCAATTGATGTGCATGAATATGAAATTGTTTGTGACTTTTCTCACTTTGAGACAGTCCATCCCTGCAAGAACAAGCCTTGAGGGGGTGCCTACAATCCAGCACCATCTGTATAAGAGGACACCACAATGGAATGCACAGTCACCTGGACCGGCGCGGCCGGCACCCGTTCGGGCATGGGATTTCTGGCCGAAACCGGCAGCGGCCATATGCTGGCCATGGACGGCGCCCCGGATGCCGCCAAGCCCGAAAACGGTGGCCAGAACCTGGCGCCCCGCCCCATGGAAACCGTGCTGGCCGGCACCGGCGGCTGCACGGCCTACGACGTGGTGCTCATCCTCAAGCGCGGGCGCCACGATGTGCGCGGCTGTTCGGTCAAGCTCAGCAGCGAGCGTGCCGAGACCGACCCCAAGGTCTTCACCAAAATCCACATGCATTTCACCGTCACAGCCAAGGGCGTGCCCGCAGCCGCTGTGGAGCGCGCCATTGCCATGAGCCATGACAAATACTGCTCAGCCAGCATCATGCTGGGCAAAACAGCCGAAATCACGACCAGTTTCGATCTGGTGGAGGTGGCTTGAAGACGAGTCAGGGTTGAGGTTGGGGCACGCCCAGGCGCTGCAGTTCTCCGGCGACCTTGTCGATGGTGTCAAAGAGCAGCTCGCAGGCTTGACCTGCTTCCAGAAGGCTCTCCAGAAAAATCTGCGCATCGTGCATGTATTCATGCACCAACGCGTTGCGCAATTTTCTGGCCGCAATGAAGGTGTCTGCATCACGCAGCACTTCGGCCCGTTCGGCGAAGGCCAGGGTGTCGATGAGCGTTTTCGGGGACTCGCCCACCAGGGCTGCATAGCGGGGAAGGAGCTTTTCGACCAGGTGGTCCTGTAGTCGTGCGAAGCGGCTGACAAAGGCCTCGACCTTTTCTGCAAGCGCAGGCTGACGCGCCAAGTCCTGCACCCAGGCCAGATCGATGGGCAGCGCAAACAAGGTGCTTTGGCTATAGCGCAGGTGCTCGGCTTCTTTGCGCGCCAAGTCGAGGCCCAGTATGACGCTTAGGGCGTGTTCGGGCAGGTAGGGCAGGCTCACAGCATGATCCCGGTTTCGCGAGCGATACGCATCACGGGTGCTTCCGGCGTGTCCGCATCCTTGAGCAGCAGATCAATCTTGCGATCGCCCAGCTGGCGTATCAGGGCGACGTAAAGTTGCCCTTGTGTCGCCACGCGGTTCCCTAGCCGAAGCGGGGTTTCGAACATCAAATCAATGTCGCCCCCGCGCCGCTGGTCATCGGTGCGCGATCCAAACAGCGTTACCCGCGCATCCTTGCCCAGCACGGTGTGTGCTGCCAGTTTGATGGCCTGAACCTGGTCGGGGGTGAGTCGCATAGATCTGATTTTCAGGGATTTGAAAGCGCAGCGCCAAGTCTGTGGGGTTCAAATCCGGTGCGCCACGGTGGTCATCACCTTGGCTGCCATCTTCATCAGCGCCTTGACCGGGGCCGGCAGCATCGCCGCACCGGCGCGCTGGGCCATGCGGGCGTGTTGAACTTCATCGTCCTTCATCTGCGCCACGATGGCGCGTGAAGCCGTGTCGCCGGCGGGCAGGTGCTGCATGTGCCCGTCCAGGTGGGCTTCGACCTGGTTTTCGGTCTCGACCACAAAGCCCAGGCTCAGGCGGTCGCCGCCCAGCTTGCCGGCGGTGTAGCCAATGGCAAAGGCGCCGGCGTACCACAGTGGGTTGAGCAGCGAGGGGCGGTCGTTGAGCGCGCGCAGGCGCTCCAGCGTCCAGGCCAGGTGGTCGGTTTCCTCGCGGCTGGCTTCGGCCAGCTTTTCGCGCAAGGCGGGATCCCGGCTGGCCAGCATCTGGCCGGTGTAGAGCGCCTGGGCGCACACCTCGCCCACATGGTTGACCCGCATCAGCGCGGCCGCCTCGCGCCGCTCATCTTCGGTCAGGGGGGAGCCGGGAGCGGCGGGAGCCGGGGTGGGGCGGCTGGCGCGGGGTTCGGCCAGCAAGGTCCGCATGGCGCTGTCAGCGGCCAGGATCAAGGCATCAGGGTTCATGGCTGACGAGTTTAAGCCGCCAGCCCCAAACTGGCTTAGGCCAGCACAAGTGGGGGTCGATCACCCTGCGCAGGGTTCTCATGTGGATTCTGTAGATGGCATGGAAGTGCTTGATTGGATTGATGAAAATCATCCCGATTGACCTTCGAGGAGTGCCTTTTAGGCCACCTTTTTGGGGTGTTTGTTGCGTCGATGCAACGGAAAAGCCATTTGTTGGCCCGAATTCTTGGAAATCGGCAATTCGTCTGGTGCAATACGTCCAACTTCCGCAAATGGAGGTTGGCTCAGGTTCAGTGCAGGCATCCCGCCCGCCCGGATCCAGGCCCTTCTTAAACCTTGGAGAAACTCGCAATGAAAAAGTCTCTGATTGCTCTGGCTGCCCTGGCCGCCACCGCTTCTTTCGCTCAGTCCACCGTTCAGATCGACGGTATCCTGGACGCTGGCTACCAAGCCATCGATTACAAAGGCAACAAGGTCAACGGCATTGCTGGCAA
>JACCDU010756864.1_pt1 | contig 44231 bp, 72 predicted proteins | sample 7446081 | NCBI WGS metagenome assembly JACCDU01 (sample SAMN15323447, study PRJNA562643) | freshwater metagenome | isolation source: river surface water | place: USA:Blue River Watershed | collected 2017-08-17
CAGTATCAGACTGCTGCGAAGATCGTGGATGCGGTATTTGCTGGGCAGCTTCCTGATCCCACGCGCGGGGCCACGCATTTTTATTCGCCCCAAGGTCAAGCCAGGCTTGCGTCCATTGACAATCGCAAACTTGTGCCGGATTGGGCTACCGGCGAGGCGTATCGTGCGACTATCGGTGGTCATGAGTTTTATGCCCCCGAAGGCGCGGGCGCTGGCAAAAAAGTCATCGTGATCTCGAAGGCGGGAGAAGGTGACTACAAACTTCCTGAGTATTTGCAGCAAGCAGAACAGGATGCTGGCGGATATTTGTTACCGTCGCAGCGGCCTCCTGTTATGCCGCAGCAACAAGCTCCCCTCAGGAACATTGAGCTTAATCTGCCTCAAGGTGTGGCTCAGCCCGCTGCTCCGTGGGGAGCTGGAAGTTCGTTTTTAACAGGCGTGACTTCTGGACTGACTGGCGGATTTGGTGATCTTCCGAAGGCAACGGCGACTGTTCGTGCGGGATATGAGGCGCTCACTGGCCAAGCTCCGCAAGGATTTATGCCCCGGAGAAGAGAACTTGCACAGCAGTATCAGCAACAGCGTGAAGCCTATCAAGCCGAACGTCCGATGGCGCATATGCTGGCGGAACAGGCTGGAGGGCTTGTTGGAGCGGTGTTGCCGATGGCGGCTGCGGAAAGAGGGATAGCTGCGGGTGCAAGAGCGCTAGGGGAAGCGGCTCCAGTTATCAAGCCTGCGCTGGAGGCGGCTGGGCGGTTTGTTTCGGGAAAGACGGCGGCGACGACGCCGGGGCCGTTAGCGGCGGTTCCACGGGCGGCGTCCTATGCCGCGCAAGGGGCCGTGCAGGGGGCCGGATATGGGGCGCTGACGCGCGGATTGCAACCCGAAGGTACAACCCTACCAGAAGCCGTTAGGACGGGCGCATTAGGTGGCGCGGTTGGAGCATCGGTCGTCAATCCGTTCATCGGTGCGCTCGCTGCTCCTCTTACTGCCGAAATTGCTCCCAGCCTCCGGTCAATGGCGCAAAACGTAAACCAAAAGTTCGGCCTCAACATTCGTCCGACTCAGATCGCGCGCTCCCCGGAAATACTAGAACTCGATGCTCGTGTTATTCCGCAGCACATCAAAGACGCACAAGTCGTAAAGTTCAATCAGCATCTGGCAGATCAAGTCGGAATGCCTGGAAAAGAACTGACGAAAGATGCTGTTGAATTTGCGATGCGGAAAGAAGGGCAAACGCTTTCGGACATTGCTGCCACAACCAGCATGACTCCGAGACGGGACTTTTTTAAGGATCTGGGAAATATTCGAGCAGATGTGTATGCCACGACTTTGGATGGCAATCCGCTCCGCGCGAAAGTCGATCAAATCTTGATGAAGATTTATAATGAGTCTGTGACTGGTGTGATGGATGGAAATAAGTTTCGGGCCTTCACCAAAAAGGGAGGGCTTTTGGATAAGGAACTTATATCAAGTACTGATCCGTCTTTTCGTCAGGCGGGGTCGCAGCTTAAATCTAAAATGTTCGAAATGTTTGAGGTCAGCAATCCAAAAATGGCTGCTCCATACAATCGAGCAAGGGAGAATTATAGAAAGCTGCTAGCGATTGAACCGCTTACTGGGAAGAGCGGGATTGTCGATCCGACCAAAGTGCTGCCGCGTATCTCTAAGTTTAATTTGACTGGGGATGTGAGGGAACTGGCTGAGGCCGGACAGCATCTTCCAAAAACTACGTCTACAGGCGGATTAAAGGCTGCTCCGAAGGAAGAACCTTTGGCGAAAGCTTTTGAAGCCGCTAAACAAGTTTCACCGTTGGGTATTCCGGCTGGTGTGGCGCAATATTTAGGGATTTCGCCAGATGTCACTGGTGCGGCAATGACGGTGCTTGGAGGCGGGCAATACGTTGGCTCGAAGTTGAGGGATTTTGCAATGGCAAGTCCTACAGTTGGTCGGGCAATTCTTAGCGGAAATGTGCCGTTTGCTTTGCAGCCGCAGCCTTGGGAAAATCTTTTGGCGCGAGGAACTGCGGGAATGGCTACGCAGGTCGGCGCAGGAAAGGGAAAATGATGAAGAAGGTAACTGGAGCCCTTGCGGCCTTTCTTTACAGCACTAGCGCCTTGTATGGCGCTACGTTGCTGCCGAATGGTGAACAGCAGTTCATCGACGCAAATGGTAAGCCTTATGCGAACGGACGAGTTTACTTTTACAGTAATTTTCCGACATGCTCAATTCTGAAAAATACTTATCAGAATGAAGCTGGAACGGTGTTGAACACCAATCCGGTCGTGCTGTCAGCGTCTGGTACCGCCACCATCTTTGGCTCTGGTGCGTATTGCCAGATTTTGAAAGACTCTCTCGGGAATACTGTTTGGACAAAATATACGTCTGACACGTCGTCGGCAAGTAATCTGGGATGGGGTGGGGCTGGCAGTGGCACAGCCAATGCACAGACTGTAACTGTCACAGGCTTTTCCAACGTCAATGGGCAGACATTTTATTATGTGCCGTCTGTCACGAACACGGGACCGATGACTCTTGCGGTTAATGGCGGCACTGCTGTTTCTGTTGTAAAAGCTACTCCTACTGGTTCGACGTTGTTGTCTGGATCAGAAGTTTATGCTGGCACTGTTGTTGGCGTTACATATGTTGCCTCTACAGGGCAATTCAATCTTGTCACGAACAACAATACATTGACTGGATATCCAGGTGAAGTTAGGACTTTTGCTTATGCAAGTTGTCCAGCAGGTTGGCTAAACGCTGACGGAACGGCAGTAAGTGCTTCAACGTATCCAAACTTATTTGCAGTTTTAGGCACGACTTGGGGCACAAGTGCTGGCAATGTTGTGCTGCCAAATTTCCAGAACCAGTTTCTTCGTGGTGACGGGACGAGTGTAGTTGGCACTTATGAAGCTGATACATATTTGAATCATAGCCATGGTGTGACTGATCCAGGGCATACGCATAATTATAATTGGAATGGTGGCGGCACGCTTGTTATTGCCAACGGACTTGGCACAGCAAATAATGTTTCGACTCCAACTAGTTCATCCACGACCGGCCTGACGGTCAACACATCAACGACTGGTGGTACGGAGACGAGGCCGAAAAACTATAGGGTAAGGTTCTGTATTAAGTTTTAAGCCCATCGTATAGGCTGTATGGAGGGGGCCTAACCCCCTCCATGAAATTCTCTGGCAAGAGGAATATACGTTTCAGTTCCCGCTTGCCTTTGTAAAATCCCAGCCTTTTCCATCAAGTTCATAATTCGTTCTGCCTTTTCGGCAGGAGTGCGCTGTGACAAAAATCTCAAAATAGCAGACGCATGGACAGGTGTGCGGGTTTTAATGTAAACGCTGAAAAGATATTGGAAAGTTTCTTCGATGACTTGATCGTCGGAGCGCATAATCATATCGCGGAAGATCATCGGCATTAACTCTTCTATTTCTAGAAGCCAGCCTCTTGCACGTTCAACATCTTGAAGCCTAATGGCAAGTTCTTCTCCACGAGATAATGCAGACACCATTGCCAATTTCACGGCAAAAATTGTTCCACGGCGAGGTATGTAATTCGCAAGTTTTGGGTGGTCAGGAACTGGTCCCCATTTATCTTTACGCCAGCTTTCCATTGCGTGAATTGCTTTTGCCTCCCATTTCATTTCACCATAATAATCTGAACAATCATCAAGTTTTTCCACAAGACGTTTTTGTTCAGCGTCGGTGTTTTTATATTCACCAAAAAGAGGGACATCCGGCATCGTGCTGGAATAAACCATGAGGAGTCGAGATGTCCAACCCATGGTCCAGGCGGCATCGGGAAGAAGGGTGGCTAGAAATCCTGGCTGCGATCCGACAAGCAGTGTAGTCATAGGATTGTGGATTTCGATTGGATCTTTGAGGCTGTGCCGACGTTCTTCTCGATACGTGGCTTTGTGGTCGAACAGTTCGTTGATGATAGAAAGAAAGTTTAGATCGTGAGCGTTGATGAAAACTCCAAGTTCCGCAGCAAAGACAAAAATATGATTGTAATCGAGCATTCCTGATTTATCAGGTTTTAATACGGAGCGTGTGGAGCGAGCAAGAGCGTCGATGAAAGACGCAGCGGTGACGCTGTTCGGTGCGATATGATATTTCTTTGTGGCTTTCAGCAGCGCTTCCGCGGGATTGATGGCTTGCGATTTGCCGATACCGGGAGGTGCGACGAGCATTGTGTAGAGATTTGCAAATTGCGGACCTGCCTTGGTCAAGGTCCATACGCGCTTTTCGAGCGCGCCGGATAAAGTTGTGATAGCAGACCATTTACGAAATATCTCCGGGGATGGCCGCTCATCTGTAAGCGACACGAACGAGTCGATGAAATCCACGATAAGCCCCTCAAAGTTTTTGTGAAAGCAGCGGTGTCCGCTTGCGTTCGTCTTTTTTGTTTTTCCATTTCGCAAGGCCATCGGGATTAGACTCTGGGTCAAAGTTTCCCCAATTCCAACCGACTTTTGCTTCACCTGGAACTACAAGTTTGTGATCGCCGCAGATAAACTCTAGATTGAAGTGGGAAAGAGCTTCGGAGATGATTTCACATTCATCGAGATGTTCTGGATATTGGAAGTAAAGGGCGTCGTGAACCTGCGCGATGAGTTGGACTTGAGGCATGTGTTTCCAAATACGCCAGAGGATTAGATTTAACCTCTCCGCCGTCGCACTCTGTGGCGAAAACGCAATCGCCTCTCGAAGCGTCGTGTCGTCATTCGCTCGCCCGAAGAACGTGCGTTCTCTTCCGAAAGGCGTGATGATGCGATTTGAGGTTTGAAGTTGTTGGGCAACCCAGCGGTGCCACTTGGGTATCCCAGCAAATCGTTCGAAATAACGTCGCTGGAAAGACTCTGCGACTGTGACTGGGATTTTGGCGTGGCGGGCCATTGTTGGCGGGAGTCCTCGATAGTTGCTTCCGTGTCCGAGCTTTTTTGCCATGTCTCGGTAGGTAAGGTGGCGGTAGAAAGGGGTGTCTGCAATTCGCCTATCGGCTTTGGGCTCCCCGGTCCACGGTAGTTCGGGCCAAGCAGTAGCTGCAACAAGAGTGTGAAGATCGCCACTATAACAGGCGTCCAGATAAGACCAATCACCACAAATGGTGCCGGAGAGCCACCCGACTTCTCGGGACTCCGCTTGTTCAAGGTCGATCCCGCAGAGTTTATATCCGGGGTCAGCCACAAACATCTTTCGCAGACTCGCAGTAATATTTTGTAGATTTGTACCAGTCCCGAAAGCATTTGTGCTGCTAGAAAAGCGACCAGTTTCCGTCCCTGCCACATTATACGAAGTCCTCATCCGTCCGTCTTGATCGACTTCTGTGTTTAACACGCTGAGTTGTTTCACGGCGTCTCGGATTGCAAGAATGGTTGCGACCATTGGACGGGCGTGAAAATAGTTGTCGAGTTTTTCGAGGGCCTCTCGGTCAAGAGAAAGTTTGCGTTCACCCTTTTTTGATGTCCAGATCTCAGGAATACGCATCGTGCCGAAGAAAAACTCTTGAAGCATTTTGGGAGAATTAGCTTTTAGAGGTTTGTCCCAGACAGCATATGCAAAGCGATTGAGAAGAGTGGTAAGACGCTCGATTTCGAGCGTGAGGGTGTGAATACCTTTTTGACGTTCGTATGTGTCAATGCGAAAACCTCGCTGCATCATGTCCATAACAGGAGCTTGCAGCGCACGGGTGAAATTGTAGATGCGAGGAGCGGGTCCGATAGTGCGTATTGCGTCGAGAACTTCGTGCGTAATGCAGCAGTCCAAGCCGTTGTAAAGCTGCTCGTTTTCTTGCAGCACAATTCCTTCTTGAAGGGTGGATGTGTCGATGATCGGCATTAGAACAGCATCCCAAAGGTGATAAGGCAAAGCCAGACTGTGAGTGCAAGATCGCTTCCAGTCAGCACATAATATGCGATCGGAAAAAACGACAACATTAGAGGAGTGAACATTATAATCTCCCTTTCATCTGCAAGGCGTTGAATAATCGTCGCCAGAGATAGCTTCTTATTATGCTTACAGTTGTGAAGATGATGGTTATGCTCAGGTTCTCGCGGAAAGAGGGATGTAGGTTGAACCATGGAAAAACCAGCCATTGGGTTAGAAGGGAAATGAGAAAACCAGACGCGGTGTTAAGGGAGGCTTCCACAAAAGAAGCTCTGCGGGTTTGCATAATTCCTTCTCCCTTTCAAGTAAGGCAACAGCTTCTTCTTTTGTTTTCACCGTGCCAATATTAATACGCTTTTTACCGGGCTGATCTAAATAAACTTTCCATTTCCCATGAGTTCGATCAAAGCTATATCCAACGCGATTTTCATGTCGCGCAGTGTTTCGTGCATTTTCTGCCCGAGTTACTAATCGCAAATTACTTTTACAGTTATTAAGCCGGTTTCTGTCGATATGATCTACTTCTAGACCTTTAAGAGCAGCTCTATCTATTTGAAGAACTTCGTGGTGAAGATACACAATACCACAACAAGCTCTTCGTTGACCATATCTATAATTTTTAGCTCCCCCTGCACACCATTTATATTTGGACAGACGTTCAAAATCTTCATCGTCTACCAAAGCTACGAGTCCTTGTGTTAAAGGAAGTTCTTTCACCATGTTAGTCATCCTTCTTAAACTCAGTAATCTTTTTACCGCGCATCATTTTCCAAGCAGGTTCGCTAGTATAAACAGAACCAAGGAAACCTAGACCTTTTTGCATTTCTGGATACAAAGCGTGGTGGTAAAGCATTGTGTCTTCTAAACAAGATCTGGGCCTGTAACCTTCCTTCATTAAATACTGAAGGTCAAACAAACCGTTCTGGAAAATTTTAGTGATGAATGGGTTTTCCAGAATGCTGCGGACAACATTTCGAGCGTCTTTTTCAAGGTTTGCTGAAGGCCAATAGTTGCCGCCTTTTGCTCGATCCCAGAAAGGAATGACCATTGCGTTTTGAGCATCTGCGCTAAACCCGACCATCTCAATCATTCCGTATTTAGTTTCGATGTCACACGCGCTTTCAGCGCGAATATGTTTTGCAATCCATTCGTGACATTCTGTGATAGTTGGATTTACTAGAATTTTGCGAGAGGGCCTTTTGATTTCTGGAAAAGCACTTTCACGCTTTGCTTTCATTAAATCAGCGATAGCGATTGGACGCCAAGCCCAATTACGAAGAACTGCGGATGGGTGATAAGTTGGGATGATTTTGAGGGGAATTAGAGAACCTTGTGCGACTGTGCCACGCAATGACCCAATGCCGTTGGTGCCGAGAAGCGCCCAACAAGCCGTGGCACCGAGCGCAATCACGAGATTAGGTTTAACGCTTTCGAGTTCTTGTCGCAGACGTTCAAGCTCTGGCAAATATTGTGGAGCAAGATACTGCCCGACTTTTCCAAGATGGGGCATTTGATAATCATCTCCGCACTCTGCTTTTTTGACGCAAAGTGCGGAAAGGTCGTTGTTTGGGGGGCGCAGCGCCAGCACATTTGTCAAAAAGCAATCTCTTCGAGCAAGACCGGCTTCCTGCAACATACGGGACAGTTCTTGCCCGCTGTAGCCTTGAAAGGGCTTTCCGATGAGTGCTTCTTGCTCACCCCAGGCTTCGCCAACGATAGCGATTTTCGCGTCTTTGGGACCAGAGGTGTGAGCAAAGGCTGGCGCTGCGTTATGCATTACGAGATCACCAAGATTTCTGGAAGATCATCCATGTCATACATGCTGACATCTGGTGTACGAAGGTCTTTGACCACAACAAACACTTGTGTCTCGCTCGGATATTGTTCCAAGATTGCGATGAGTTCTTCAACGGTCATTAGCGGTTCTCCTCTGCAACGATGGCGAGCAGCAGCAAGCTGTAAACGACGAGATCGTCGATGCGATCACGGATAGGCTCGGAGCGCGAACGGCTTTTGTTCTCACGAACATCTTTCACATACTGACTGATTGTGTCGATGTGCTTTCCTGCGAGGAAGAACCAGGCAGTTGAAAGCGGAACACCCTGCTGATCTGCAAGCCTACGGAAGTTTGCAAGAATGTCCGTCTTGTCGCCGTATTCCGCATTCTTCATGGCGAACAATTTCTCCGCACGTTTCATCGCGTCAGCAATGATTGTGAGCTGCGGATTGCTTTTGGCGACCAGTTCGTTTGGCTTCAAGGGTTCGAGGTCTGCGATAGTTTCATACATTTCATCAAGGCTGATGCGATTAGACATTTGTTTGCTCCTTTTGAAGTGACGATGCTTTCCGTAACACTCGCGAGTGATTGAGGGCTCGCCTCGCGTTTGCGACATATTCATCGTTGATCTCGAGTCCGAGAACAGATCCGGCTCCGAGAGTTTCTGCTGCCCGCAGCGATGACCCTCCACCGCAAGTTGGGTCGAGCATTCTAGTATTGCTGTCTACAAACATCTGTAAGAAGTGCTTTAGGACAGGTTCTGGTTTGGTGTGAGGGTGGTGCTCCTTGTTGGTTGGTGCGGATATGGCATTGCTGACAGGTTTCACCAGCAATCTGTCTTCACGAGATGCGATTAAAGCTGTCTCGTAAATTCTTCTAGGTTCGCGCTTAGGATCTGGAATAATCCCAACGTTATCGCTTTTCACCCAGATAAGAGGGAAGTTGTTAAAGGATAGAGTCGGGGCGTATTCCGCGAACATCTGTAAAGTGCGGGCTTGGATTTTAATGTCGCCGGAAAGCCAGAACACTAAATGTCCAGAATGCGCCATGAGTCTATCCAGGTTTTCACAAAGACACACGATCAACCGCTCATAAACGTCAGCTGAGTCGTCATAACCAGATGTCGTAAGTTTGCCTGACCATTTTCCCCCAAAGACATTTACGCCGTAAGGGAAATCGCAGTGGATTAGATTGAAGGGCTCGCCGGTATAAGCTGGAGCCCATTCAAGGAAAGATTGCTGGAGAATGGACTGGTCCGCAGGGGCGACAAGAGGTGCCTGTTTTGCACTTTTGAAGGGGCCATCTTTGGAAGGGCAATTGCCGGGGTTCTCGTGGCCCGTGGGTGCGTCTAAAAGATCGTCTAGGGGGTCGGTCCCTTCCGCCCCACCAAGGGCCTCATTCGCCGCCTTTGTCGCGCTATGCAAGATATTGCTAATCGCGTCCGACGCAACTCTTTCGTCTTCTCTGGAGATAAAATTATACGCACGAACAGCAGACTCCATGTTTCGCACGTTATCTCGATGCAGTTCCTTAGCGACGCGGCAGCACCGCTGCACCCATGAAGTAGAATAACCTAAATTTTCTGCGGTTTTTGCGAAAGACCACTCCGGGTCACCAGATTGTTGGACCAGCACTTCATGGATTGCCGCCATAGCAAAACACTGATCTTGCCACCCTAAATCTTTTCTACGAAGGTTTTCTTCGAGTTCGACTACTTTTTGCTCGATTGGAGAAAGGTCGGACAAAAGACGCGCGGGAATAGAGGGCAGACCTAACTGCCGCGAAGCTGTGTATCGACGTTCGCCCGCAAGAAGTTTGTAAGGCTGGTTCGCAGGACCAACTTCTGCCACGACAATGATGGGCACAAGCACGCCTCTGCGTGGAATGCTGTCTAGCAAATCGTCGATGATAATTTCCTTGCGTTGCCGAGACGCACGGTCGATCCAGATGTCTTTAAGAGAAATGTCCATGTGAGTCCCGCTTGTTGGAGTGAGAGGGGGCAAGCCCCCTCCCGTAAGCAATAGGTGTCGAGTTATTCACCCTTCACCGACTTGATGTTGTTACGCGGCGGATCGTCCGGGCGCTCCGGGTTGAAACGCTGCGTGACATACGCAATCACGCTCTGCCCAACGGCCTCGGGGATGAGTTCATCGAACGTCGATCCAGAAGTCTTCATACCAAGAGACTCCAGAAAGTCCTTGAGACGAAAACGAGCGTCAGGCGTGAGGTAAAAGTCCGTAGACATCTTGCGGGCCGACAGATCAATATCTGCCATGTCCTTCGGGTCCACATCGTTTCCAGCGGAATGAAACTTCAAGCCAAAACGAACGTAAGGGGTTTTGTTCTTGTTATTGTCTCCGTATTCGAAAGACGCGATAGTGCCGTGATAAGTGCCTTCGGGGAGAGCAGCGGGAGCTTTGACTTCATCGAGGTTGACAGAAAGCAGTTTTTTAAAGTCGACAGACATTTTACACTCCGTTGTGATTAGACCCAGTGATGGGCCAGCATTAGCGCATTCGCGCTAATTCCTTACAGCAGCAAAATAGTCGGCTAATCCGCTTTCAAGCGGGTATGAAGGCTGGACTTTGGAAGGGGCAGTGTTCTTGCACTCGATTGTGCCTTGAGAAGTTGTGAAGATCTGGCGTTTTAGGTTTTGGCCTCGGCCAGATGACTGCGCCAACAAGACAGTGTTGAAATAACGTCCGACTTTGGGAGGCAGGGCCTTGCCGAGAGTGTTCGGATAGTAACGCTCCGGCCCGTTATCGTCGCCCATCGGTTTGATATGGCAGTTGATGATGACGTTGCACTTTACGCTCTCGTCATACAACATACGGAGAAGGTTCTCGACGAGAACCTGGGCAAGTCCCCAATCAGACTGGTGAGGATGCTGGCCGAGTCTCCCGTTCATCGCAAGAATGTAGGAAAGCGCGGCGTCTGACAACATGGTGAGGGAGTCGATGACGATAACGCACTTGCTGTCCCACGAAGTAATGGGGCCGAGATTGTTATCTCCATCTTTCCATTCCGCAAGCATCGACGTTGTGCGCTGCCAGACCGATGCCTTTGCAGGGATCAATTTGCCCCCCACGTTTTTCATCGGCTCTGTGATCGTGACGTAATCCACGTTTGCAACAGCGTCCTTTGCGTATCGCCCAGACGTAAGAAGGTCACGCAAAACGTCCACACCGTTGTCAAGATCGAGAATGCGAACTTTGTAACCAGCCGCTGCGAGAGAGGCGAGTGCGCCAGTCTTGCCGGAACCGCTATCGCCTACGAATAGAAGTTTTGTAGTGTCAGCGGAATGGTGATCTTTGAGGGATGGCATTATTTTGCCTCCCCACCATTAAGCACCGAGATCAGCAACTCTGCCGCAGCTTTTGTCTCACACTGAGCAAAGTATTCATACATTCCGTCTGCCATATGCTCGAGGATAATAAATTCGTGGTCAGAATAGTAGATGATGTATTTCATTTGGCGCTCCTTTGGATGATTTTGGCGATTTGATCTGCGAGAGTTTTGTTTGGGGCAGCTGCGATTACGATCCATTCACCTTTGTGCTGGTAGATGACAAGAAAGTCACCCAGAGGTTCTTGTGCGATGATAATCAAATGTCCCCTCGCACAACGGTTGGGTCCCAGATACGTTTTGTGAAGTCAGCCTTGAGCCATTCATGGCGAACACTCGGCGGAAGGCCACACACTTTACGGAAAGGGCAGCCTCCATACATGCCGCAAGCTTTTTCGTTGAGGGGCCAATAGTTTTGCGCTGCGTAAAGTTCTGCGATGGCAAGGTATTGGCCGAGATCGTAATACCATTCTTCAAGAACGGCTTCGCTTCTCGGCACGACTCCCCGCAAAAAACGAGTGAATGTTTGTGCGATTTGCGCGCCATCCACGATAATCCCTTCAACCTGAACGTTGTAAACGATCTTTCCGGCGATAGCGTAAAGCGTCATTTGGTTGTCAGGAGTGAACTTGTCGAAGAAAGACTGGTTGATCGTGGACTTTGTGGTCTTTCTATCGAGGACGAAAGGCTTGCCGTTGAGTTTTGCGAGTCGATCGAGATGTCCGCACAGCATAATGCTTTCGCCCATTTTGCTCGAATACCCGCTATCAAAACGGAACGAAAGTTCGACAGCAGGTTTGCCATTCGCAAGCCGCACAGTTTCAATCGGGTCTTCTTTGAACTGATCGAGATACCAAACAACCGAGCGTAGAAGCGTCATGCGATTTTTGTTCGGGTCGTCAGACAGCCACGGGCGGTTTTTCTTTTCGTCCCAAGTTAACGACAAAACCTTTCGCACAACTTCACGCAAAGCTTGATCGTATTCCATTCCGCCAAAACGCAAATGGTCGTAGTATTCAAGGGCGGAGTGGAAATGAAGTCCGAAGATTAGATGGACAGAAATTTCTCGCGGTTGCCATCCCTCAAGGATTGACAGTTGATAATATCTCGGGCATGTTTTAAAAGCCCCGAGAGATGTCGAGTCCCAAAAAAGTTGAAAACGAGGGGAAATTTGGGAAAGTGAGCCATTCTCTGACATGGGGAGTCCCTGTCCTGTTATTTACGGGAGGCAGTCTGCACAAGGCGATAGCCGTTCAGCAGTTTAGCTTGCAAATTGTCATGCGATGCTCGAAGAAACATGGTGTGCGAGATAAGCTTTTCGATCTTTTCGCAAGCTTCATCCCCAAGCCATGTAGTGGACTGCTGCCGAATGTCGCTTATGAGTTGATCGAGTTCGTCTTTTGTAAGCATTTTCGCCTCAGAAGTTCATGTCGATGTCTTTTAACAACTCATCTGCGGATATAACCGGACCTTTATGGCGCGGAACTTTTTTAGGTTTCGGTGCAGCTTCCTGTGCTGCGAATTTTTCGCGTTGCCCCCGAAGATATTCTATAATGCGGTCTGCCTCTGCGTCGGAGATTTGAGGGGCGCGGTTCATGAGTTCTTCAAGGCTTGCCGGTGAAGCCTCATTCAAAAGATCTGCGCCGTCAGTTGTCGATGATGTCTGCGATTGAGGGGTCGAAGGGGACTGATTTTGCATTAGCGTTCCTTAAGATGGAGAGGACGTAAGCGTGGATTATTTCGCGCAGCACTTTTGATCGCCCTATTGTGCGAAGTCCCTGCCTACACAAAAGCGCGTCAATCTCTTCCAAATCACTGGAATAGATATGGAAGTGGATCTTCGTAGTTTCTTTATCGAGGCGCGCGGCCATTTCAATCATCTCCTAACAAGTCGGCTAGATTATACAGGGGGCCGTCACCTTTTGGATTTTCTTTTATCGTCTCGATAACCGCTGTTGGGCGATCTGTTTTAACGATCCAGATATGTGTCGGGCTCGTCGGTGATCTGGATATTTGCAAGATATCCAAATCAGGGTCTTTTCGTTTCGCCGCATAAAGTCGTTGCAGCGAAATCTGATAATTACCTAAAAGTTCAACTTCAATTCCATGTTCGGAATGCAAAGCCTCGTAAAGCAGCGCCGCTTCTTTCGACATACATTCACCTTGAAAAGTAGGGGGAGGCATTCCCTCCCCCCTGCCGATAGTTTTTCACACTCATCTTCGGCTGACGAGTCTAGCGGGGAGGACGCTAGCTCTTAAAACAGGTCAGAAAGCAGATCACCTGCAATCTGGCGGGACGAATTGATACGACGCTCCGCCTCTTCCCGAATTTCCGGCTTATGCTGCAATACCTTCGCAACGTATTCCGAAACCTGCTCGGCAGTATAGTCCGAGGGGTTGCCACCCTTGCGACGGATCGCAGCGAAAACCTGTTCCTTCGCAATCTTGTTCGCTTCCTTAGCAACCGGATCAGTCGCAGCCTTCGGGGCGCGGACAGTGAATGAATAGGCATCAGCGTATGCCTGGAAATCAGCCGAAATCACATCAGCATTGACTTCGCCCTCTTCCGCGATGCGCTTGATCTTCGCCATCAGCGAGGTGCGGATGCTGTCCGCGAGAACATGGTTAAGCTTTTCCGCCTCAAGGGCAGAAAGAACATGACCTTCAGCATAGGGCTGCGCGACGCTCACATTAACGCCATGCGGCAGCTTCAAAGCACGAGTTTCCATAAAACGGTTCCTTGGATTAAGATTGACCACACTTTTCCACGTTGCCACAAGGTTTGGCCCATTGCAATAGGAAAATGCGCCACTGGAAAAGAAAGTCAGGGCCATTCAATACGGAATATACAATGGCCCTAACCCCTCATTTTGTCAAAACAGAGGACAAGGCATGAGCCCTTTTCTGTTTTTCTTTTTTGCCCATTTTTTCACGACTGCGCTAGGGCGGAGCGTTTTCTTATCCTGAGGCTGTCTTGGATTTTGCAACATTCTACACATTTCCTTGTCATGGCGTATCTGCGAGTTCCATGCCCGTGAGGGCAAGGCTTTCCATCGACAAATACAGTGGGCTTTCTTGGAATTTTTACACGAGGTTTTGGTGGAAGATAAAGCCTTTCTTCTGGGGACATCGCGTTGAACTTATGAACTGCATTTACGATGCAAGTGGGATCGCGTTTGAATACATCTGCGATTTGCTTTAGAGAGCGTGACGTTTCTTTTCGTGCTCGCCACATTGCACGTTGCCTCACTTTTGTGGGACGAAGAGTGCGGTTGTCTGCAATAAGGTCTTCAACCGTGTAGCCCGAGCGGAGAGCCTCTTCTCGCAAGATATCATGGACTGTCAGCAGCATTTATTTTTCTTTCTCGATCTGCGCGCGCGGCGAATGTGGTGGGAATTATTGATTGAACCGAAGCCATTGCCGTAGCCGTCGCCGTAGCCATCGCCATAGCCATAGCCGTAGCCATCGCCATAGCCATAGCCGTAGCCATTGCCATAGCCGTAGCCGTAGCCCTCGACGTCGCCGTAGCGATTGCCGTAGCCCCCGACGTTGCCGTAGCCATTGCCGTAGCCCTCGACGTCGCCGTAGCGATTGCCATAGCCAACAGGCATCAATTTATCGGCCATCACCGCCCCCAGTTGTCTGACACCGGCACACAAAAAACCTCCGCGCCTTCTGGAATATCAACATCTGCTATTGGACGTAGATCAGCTTTCGCTTTACTCGTGTCTGCAATCATCCCGGCGAACCCGACGCTCTCCCACTTGAAAACGTGCAGCGCATTCGACAAGTAAATGCGCCCGTTTTCCCGCTTCATGTCGCCCGCAAAAATCCACCCGCGATCGACGACCACAACGGCGCGCGTTCCTGTTTGCTTAGTGACCGGCGCATATTCAACGCCGTTGATGATGACATTCTGCATAGTGTTATCTCCTTTGGTCATTGGTGTTCACCTTTCTCGGTCTGCGCGAGGACGGCGCGGGCGTGGCGCAGATGCTGCACTTCGACGCCAACTTCGTCTTGATCTAAGTCGCCCTCCGAGTATTTGACTTCCGCGAACGTCCGCAGCGCCGCCTCGGCGCGGCATTTATATTTGCGCGCTTTCCGCAACGCTACCCGCGCGCGCTCGGCGCGGGCTTCTGCTGCTTTCACACGTTCAGACATGGCCGCAGCATCCGGCGAGTAGACGATGCGTCGCGCCATCAGCGCCTCGATGGCATTTGCGGCCTCGATTTTGTCTTTATCGGCGTCCCTGTGCGTTAGCAGCCGCGCCACAAGCGCCTTGTAATCGTCGTCATTCATCGCCGTCTCCTGCAAGCGCAACGTCGATGCGTGCGATTAACTTATAGTCCTTTCCAACTATCCACCCCCGCGCCTCCCGCAGCAACGCGCGCAGGGCGTCACGCTCGGCCAGAGCGTTACTGATCGCATCGAGCGCCATCGACGCTTGCTCCTGCATCGGCTCATCCAGTCCAGCTAGATACTTAATGCGTTTCACGCGGTCGCTGACATAATGCAGCGCCGCTTCTAGCCGCTCGGCGCGGTCGAGAGCGTTTAACTCTGCCGCGTGATGCTCATTGCGGTCCTCGATAGCGCATTCCCAAGCGCGCTTCGCCTTATCCCGCTCGGCCATCAGCGCCTTGATGGCGTCAGCGGCTTTCCACGCACAAGAAATAGAAACAAAACCTCTTCTAAATTGTGCTTCCATCGCCATCAGTTCTTCGTCAGTCATTTTTAGCACCTAGTTTACAAGCACGCTCAGTCGTCGCGCAAGTTTTTCACAATCTTCTGCGGTTATAGTTTTGCGAAGATTTAAAGATGTGTCGAACCGCAGCCAATTATGGATGATTGGTAGAATTTTTTCGGGAGACGTTGGGCAGATCATGGCTCGATGTGCGTATGTGACTTTTTCAGTTTCCTCTTGAGGCAATTCCGCTTTTTCAAAAAAGCGTTCAGCCATTTCCAGGGATTTTTCCATTCTGTAGGAAACGGGATATAGGTCTGAATCAGTTTCGAAAGCCTCACACATTTTTTGAAGCAGAAGATCTCGTTTGTTCATGTTATTTCTCTTGTTTTTGTAGAGTTAGTTCGAGCCCAAGAGCCTGAGTCCAGTCCATTAATCGTCGTAAGGATGGCGTGGAATATCCCGTCTCCCATGACCATATGATGTTAGGGCCGTAGCCCATTCGTTCCCCCAAATTCACCTGCGAAATTTTTAACTCTTTTCGTCTATCCCGCAAGGCAGATATAATTGGTGCGACTTTACGTTTTGTCATTTTTTTCTCGTAAAAGGGTTTCCAAAGCAGCTACTTTTTCCCAAGCTGCTTCTTCTCGTTTGAGAGATAGATCGAGTTTTTGCCGCAAAGATTTAATTTCTTTGGACGCCTCGATGCAGGTTGCTAAGTTGGGCCATTCAAAGCACAGCCGGTCAACGATGTCGTCACACATGGATTTAAAAATCTCCGAGAAGATCGTTGAGGTCGAAAGTAGCGGCTTTGGGTTCAGCCTTTTGGGCTAACGGGGTCCAGCCAAATTCCCGTTCCGCAACGCCTTCCGGGTCCGCAAGCCACCTTGTCCAGAATGATGCAAAGTCGCTTTCGGAAATGATGAGCGCCTTGCGGGTAGAACTGTTTTTGCCCGTTGAGAAAAACCCTGAGAGTTCGATTGTGTTATCGGGGCGAGGACAGCAGTAAAGTCCTGGGATGATGGAAAGCCCCGCCCCTTCCGCCACGAATGCCGGAAGGTTGGAGATGCGGGGACGAGAAGGATCGAAAAAGTGCATCACGCAAACTCCTTTAAATTAGCAAGGATGAGAGTGTGTTTTGTGCGGGTTTCGAGGACGTATTTCAGATTGTGCTCTTGTGCAATTTCGTCGGGTTTTTTCGCCCATTTTGAAGGGATGCGCCAAGGATCGAGATGAATGACGGTTCCCCATTCAAGTCCCTTCGCTTTGTGGCCGGTGGCAAGGGTGATAAGTCCGCTGTCCTTTGCAAAAAGGTTGTCAAGTTCGGAGATAAGGGTCTTCACATTTGCAGGTGATTTATTGTCAATCACTGCAAGAATACATTCGTATTTGTCAGTCACCGAGTCGATCTTCGATCCGTCCTGATTAGCCTCTGCCTTTGATCGTTCAGTTTCGAACCATTCCGAAAGTTTAGTGCGGAATGTGGGGATGGAAAGAGTTTGGTCTGGGGAAAGCTTTTTGCAAAGCACGGAAAGCCCTCGGCCAATGTCTCTCCCCATCATGTTAACGCCGATACCCTGGCGCAGTAATTTAAAGGCCATTGATAAAAGTGGGGCGTTGTTTCGGCATAAAATCGCAATGTCGCCAACAGACGCATCAATAACCTTTTGCCAGTTCCATCCGCCGGTAAAATCCAAGATTTGCCCTTGGGGATTGGTGTAGGCAGCGCGATAGGCCGGGGCGTGGTTGTGTTGCCGCTCAACGATGGATTGGGGGCATCGGAAAGTTGTATTTAGAGGAAGTTCGATCCATTCGCTTTTAAGCGACTTTAAATTCTCCATGCTGTGGTGATCTGCGCCGCGAAATGCGTAAATGGCCTGTCTCGGATCGCCTACGACAATTAGTCTACCTGCCGCGACTTTCTTGAGCATTTGGTGGTTGAGCGGGGAAAGGTCTTGAGCCTCGTCCACAAGAACGAGAGGGAAGCGAGGAAACGCGCCTGCAAACACAACCGGGAGATAAATTTGGTCGTCATACGAGATGCAGCCTTTAAACCCCTCCTCGATCGACTCGATTAGAATGCGGCGCGCGAGTTTACGTTCGTTTGGCGCAAGGTTTAAATCAAGTTCGTAGTCGAGTTGTTCCCATGTGTCAGGGGTGTCTGGGATAAGGGATTTTGCGTGCTGGAATTGAGACGGGACAAGCCCCCGCTGCATCGCCATGACGACGAGTGTGCGGATCGACGCCCATTCGCTTTTGGAGTCAGGGAAAGATTTTAGGGCTTCAGATGTAAGTCTCCCGAGTTTATTCGCGTCAATTAACATTTTCTTTTTGTTAATTGTGAAAGACCAAGCGCGATGGCCAAGTCCATTCATAGTCATAACTGTGAAGTTAGACGGGAAACGTTTTTCGAGTTCTTCTTTAATTTTCTTGTTGAAGGCGAGCGCGAGGGCGGGTTGCGGGGGAAGGGCTTTTGCGAGCATGGTCAGGGTTGTAGTTTTGCCGGTGCCTGCGAGCGCATTGACCATGAGGCTTTGCGGCTGCGTAGCGGCGTGAATGATAGCTTCTTGTTCTGGAGTAGGGGTCACGACAAATTCCTTTTAGCTGACACGAAAAACCATAAGGCCGAAGCCTTCGGAGGTTTCTACGGAGCGGACGGTTATGCGAAAGTCTGGATTGTGGGTTTCGCGGTAACGTCGCGCGGCGTTATGGACCTGCGCGGAGAAGTTCTGGCGCAGATCTTGCGGACAAGGTAAAAAGAAAGCGTCGTTGATCTCCATTTTATGGAACGGGTAAGAGCATTTCGGCTCAGGCTTTTTACCTTTGATGATCTTGAAGTTTTGTGGAGTCATAGCGAAAAGATCACTGCCGGTTGACCTTTGCCGGTGAAAGCGAGTCTGCATGGAAATCCGCTCCACGGAAAGTCATCGTTAGTAATCGCAGCATTGACGTTGTGTGACTCGATCATGAGGCCGATGCGTTCCTGCCAGATCGCGGCGATTTCTTTTGGAAGGTAGCCGAGATGCCAAAAGCGTTCGGAGAGAAGGTCTTCGAGGTTCGATCCGCTGCCTGGGAGCGTGGACTCGAGTTCTTCCTTGGCGTCGGCGGAAAGATGCGAGGCGTCGAACCAAACTGCGACAGCATTCGCGTCGTAAGGGTTTGTTGGTTCTGGGCGAAGTTCGAGCGGGTAGGCTGCGGGAAGAGACTGGATGATCGTTTTCGCCGGGGGCCGGAAATGCGCTCCGACGAGAGGGGCAACGTGGCTGTTTTCGAGATTTGTCATTGGATGCTCCTTGCAGGGTTCTAGTTGAGAGTTGTGTTTTTAGGGATAGTAAAGTTTTCCGTTAGAATGTTTATAAGTTCCATCTGGCTTTCATACGAGATATTGCTTGCAGAACATATGTTCACCCCATCATCTGTGTGAAAGGCGACGACGCAGAGGATTGGGTGGTCGGGAAAGATCTGACGCAAAGTCGAAAGAGCTTTCTCGAGTTCTTTTTGCCGATCGTCAGGGATGCCGTTTTGTGTATTCTTCAGCAACGTCATATCCTTTTTCCATGTGGTCAAATTCGCCAGACTCTTTCATCGTTTCGCCCCAGATTTCAAACAATTTGTGGGCCGAGATGTCTTCGTGAGTAAGGCGGGCGGCGCAGTAGAACATGAGGAATGCCGCGCTCATGGATGCAGATGCGACGGCGGCGAGAATATCGCTATCGCGTCCAAAAGTGTCGCAGATGCGGTTGATGGACTCGAGAGTGCGGTTGTAGGCGAGCTGCTGGCAGTCGCGTTTGATATGGGGTGGAATTGGTTTAGGCATTTTGTGCCTCGGAGAGGAGGGTTTCGAGGAAGTCGAGCATTTCGGTTATTTCGGAGTGCGTGAATGGGGAAGGTTTTCCTTTTGCTCGAAGATTGCGAAGGCGAGTCCATTGCGAAAGAAGAGCGCGTAGAAGAAACTCGCGTTGGTCAGGAGGGGAGTGAGCGCACATGGCGCTCACCTTTATCATTTCCGCAGCGATGTGTGACATCAGAAGGGCGCGTCCTCAGTGTTGGCGGGGGCGGCGAGGAGCGGAAGGTTGAGAACGGCATTGACTTCGCTGGATTTAGTGAGGGTTTCGAAGTTGTCGAAAGCGAGCAGCAAAGCCTCATCCCATGTCGTGCCGGTTTTACGAATTTTTATGTCCGTGCCGTCGTTTGATATGAGGAAAGTGCAGCACCAGCGATCTGCGTCATCTGCGAAGCGGAAGGTCGTGCGGTAGATTGTGGCTTCTACGTTAAAGGCGTCGAGGGTGGCGAAGATCTGGGAAATAGCGTGATTAGACATGGAAGGCTCCTTTGAGGTGGGTTGAGTTAGGACCATTGTGTATTGAGTAGATGAGGGGCTTGACATGTAGAGTCAAAAGTCAAAGTCAGGGCTATCGAAGAGTTCGGAAAGTTCCTCCAGTTTTTGATTGAAAGGTTTCGCGGCAAAGCGTTCTTTGTCTGCGCGTTCCTTCGCACGGACAGCTTTGGACTCAGCCGAGGGGTCGCGGACCCATGCGTCGATGACATGCTGGATCGGCATAGAAGGAGTTGCGATAGCTTGCGGGGCAGTCGCAAGCGCAATTTCACGTTGGCGAAGGAGACGAAGGAGCGCGGCCATTCCCCCCGCAGTCGCCGGGAAAGACAGCTCTTGTGTGTAACCTTTTGTCGCGCGGAGCTGGACGTAAATGAAATCGCCTTCTGAGTAGATGGCAGTGGCTGCGTGGAACGGGGCTGCGCGGGACATTGGTGACTCCTTTTGAGGTAACATATAGACAATGCTGGACACGGTGGACATGGTGGACAGGAACGGGCATTGATTGGATATCAATGGCACAAAATGGGGACAAGGGCAAGACAAGAAATGTCCCGCTGCGTCCGCCTTGTGCGTCCGCCTTGTGCGCTCGCAGCATTTGCCCGCGTCATTCGTCGAAAATGATCGCGTGGAGCAAACCTTTCGGGCAGATCGCCTTTCGCGTCTCAGCGTCCCAGACGAATAAATAGGAAAAGGCTAGAGATGCGTAGATGCAGGTGTAAAGGAATATGGAAAGGACGATCCAGGTTAGAGTGAAGGCGGTTAAAGCGACGAGAGCGAAGAAAAGCATGGGAAGCCTTTTAGATTGGAGTTGTGAAGGCAGAGCCGCGGGCGCATGGCGGGCGCATGGAGGTGCAGAGGTGCGGGGATTAGCGTTCGTCTCGATAATAGTCTTCGTCCATGTATGACGAGCAGTCGTCAGTCCCGTATTGATCGAGATATTCGATAATCCCGTCGTCGATTTGACGGGACTCCGCGAGATGCTCGAAAAGTGCGCCCGTTGCTTCAAATCCTGGGCCGAGGTTGTTTCCGCCGTAGTCGAGGTGGAGGGTTATGGAGTTGATTTCCCATTCCGGCGCTTCGGCGGGGTAGCAGTTTTCTGGAGGGCCGTAAAGTTTTGCAGGACAGCCGGGGGAGGTTAGGGTCCAGTCAATGTCTGCGACAAATTCGAAACCCATGAGATTGAAGAAAGCTTGCATGGTTTATGGTCCTTTCTGTTTTTGCGTGGTGAGGGGTCGCGGTTACGCGACCGGCCAGATGTAAGGAAGATCGGGGCCGTCAGTCCATTTGAACTGCGCGTAGTGCTCGGGAAATTTACGAAGTAAATTCGAGCGATGGGATGCGTGGAAAGGATCGGAGCCAAACCAAGCGGGGGCGTCGGTTATAATGTCGCCGGAAGAAAAGGCGGCTATTTTGTCCGCGCATGTATCGTTGAAGCCTCGGACGAGCCATTCGCGGCAAATGGCGATACCGTAAACGACAAGGGAGTCTTTATGTCCGCGCCACATTTTGACGGCTGGGTGGTTTTGCCAGCCATAGGAAGGATTGGAGAGGGCGTTTAAGATCTGGAGCGTTTCGACACGTTGTTTGCCAAGTCGGCGGTTGTCGAGGACGCGGGCGGACTCAGCGAAGTTGGGATAGGGAAGAAAGGTTTGCATTTTAGACTCTCCGAGAGGGGATAAGGACTGGTTCGATTAAGCCTTCCACATAAGCGCATTTTGCGTCAGCGTATTCGTAGATTTTTTCTTGTGCGAAGTTGTCAGCTTCCTCGTATGAGTTGAAAGGGCCGAAGTGAAGATATGTGTTATCTTCGAATTTTATGACAGCGATAAGCATTTCAGCCTTCTGGGTTGGAGTGGGAAAGCCATTGCCGTTCAATCTCGTTGTCGAGTTCGTCTTGCAGGTCTACGACGAATTGTTCGAGGTGGAGGCGTTCGTCTTTTGCGAGGATAAAATTGGGGTTGCGGAGTGTGGCGACGAGCACGCGAATTGCAACTACGCAGGTTTCGGGATAGAGGTCTACTTTCATTTTATTTCTCCGAGAGGATAGCGTTGAAGAAAGTCGTGCGGCAGAAAGAGCGGCTTGACGCCGCACAAATATCTGCGATTGCGTGGACGAGCGCCATAAATGGCTCGAGTGGCATGTGGGGCGCGGCAGTTGAAAGGGCCTTCGCGAGTGCGATGAAGTGCTTTTTAGACATAGCCAGCTCCTTTAAGGATGTCTTTCAGTTCGGATTTGATGCGGCGGGCTTCTGGTCCGCGCCATGTAGATGCATTTGCGAGGAAGTATGCGATGCAGGAAAGTGCTGTGTCGGCTCCGTAGTTGTCAGATATAGTGTTGAGATGGCGGAGTGCGAAGATATAAGGGATGGCTGCAAAATGCGGTCGGGGCCAGTTTCGTCGGATGTCATACGCGATGACGTAGAGTGGACGCGCCTTCGGCGCGAAGGGTTCAAGGGAGGGAACGCCTTCGGCGGGAGATGTCTGCGTCATGTTACGACCCCTGGATGACTGGAAGGGCCGAACGCATGTTGGCAATCCAGATGTCGAGGTCGTGCATGGCGTCAGCGGTTTGGGTTCGTTTGTATTTTTTCCCAGTAAACTCGGAAGAAAGGGTGAGCATTTTGGTGATGCCCATGCCGCGCGTGGGAATGATCTGGCCGTTTGACTTGACGTAAAGGCCGATAGCTCCGCGCAGGGAAAGGGCGCGGAAGTAGAGAGTAGCGTCTGGGCCGACGCAGGAAGTGCCGGAAGGGGAGAGGCGGATATAAGACTCGGACATTTGAAGTGCTCCTTTTGGGGTTTTGACGCGAAGCGTCAAAGGGCGGAGATGAAGATGCAGATGCAGTGATTGCGGAGGTCGATGCGGATCATGTCTCCGTTATCGTAAGTGACTCGGCGGGGAGTGGAAATGCCGAGAGCTTTTTTAGCGCGGCGGATTAGCATTTTGCTGGAAGCGTCGCAGGGTGCGTCGATTAGGGCGCGCTGCACCCAGCAATAGTTCGCTTCGCCAGAAAAGGTATCAGTCATTTCGACGGAGTATTTGCACATGTTGGGCTCCTTTGGGACGAGGGGTTTTTGCCTTTTAGTTGTAGCGGGATTGGATCAGAAAACGCTGGTTATCACGGATTAACCAGTAAGATCCGCGCCAGACATTGACTGCCCGCGCGACTGCCCAGTGTTCCGTGGCGAAGCGAAAGCGTTTACCAGCACGAGTTTTCCCAGTGACGAGATAAGAGTCACCGGGGGTGGAAGTCCAGGTAACTGTGCCGTTGGGGAGTTTTTGGAGGGGAGAGGGCATAAAAAGCTCCTATGCAAAGCGGCCTTTAGGCCGCTGGGTCAAAATATGCTGTCAAGGTCAGAGGTGGAGAGGGTTTCGATGACTTTGCCGCGTTTTGTCTGGATGCGTTTTGCGGCGTCGATCACTGCGGGGTGGTCCGGTCCCCAGATGTCGATGAGTCCGGCGAGATGACGGCGCTCCGCGTCTGCCATGGTGGCGGGGGTGATAAGCTCGTAAGACCCTGGCCAGACGTTTGTGGGGAGTTGCTGGAACCATTCGCGGACGGCGAGTGGCTGCGCGTCATAAAAATCCCATTTACGCGAGGAATTGCGCATTCTGGGAAAGTAGCGGTTGCGGGAGTTGTTTGTGGAGGGGTTTGGCATTTGCAAGTGTCCGAGCCAAATGGCTTAAGGGGTTGCGTGGGAGGTGGGCGATTTGCGAAACGTGAAAGGCAAATCGCCCGCCCCTTTTGTTATGGCATAGGTGGGCCTAAGTGTCAAGAGGGGTTAGACGGGGCTGGCGTCGTCGTCATCAATTGGGAGTCCGAGATGCCGTTTATGGTCGTCGGAAAGTGGAACGCTGTCGTCGAGGGGATCTGGGTAGGGAGCAGGCATTTTAACTGACTCGCAGAATTTATTGATTTTCATTTTGTTTTCAGCGAGTTCGAGATCCATGTATTGAGCCAATTGTTCATCCGAGAGCACTTGCACTTTGCGATATGGCGTAGCCGCGCCGGTGTATATCTGCGTTCGAGGGGCGGGCGAACGGATCGCAGCAGATGTCGATTTTTGGAAAAACTCTTGGTAATCTGATGTGACTTGGCGGGCGATGCTGGCAGGCGCCGTGCTGCGGGGCGCGGAGAGATCTGGGTCAAGTCCGCGTTTCATGCGCGCTTTAGCTGCAAGGCGCGCATTGCGGGTTGCATTTTGTTTAAAATGCGCCTTTTCGATTGCAAGTATTTCGAGAGCATTGCCGTTAATTGAAGCCCCGTTGTTTATGTTCTGAATGGTTTGGATTGCAGCAAGAAGTTCCTCGTGAGAAGGATTGCGGGGGAGATCTGTTATTGTAGAAGAGATTATGCGGTTGAAGAAAAGGAGCTGATCTTTGAAGTCGTCAGCAATTTTGATTAGGGCGAGCATTCGGGATTGAGTTATTGCCATTTTTAGGCTCCTTTTATGTGCTGGCGGACTGGCGGACAGGTTACGCGATTGTTACGGGTTTATATTATTATGAATGTTTGCCGTAAGCAATTGCGGCAAACATTCAAAACCGCTTTATGCTTTGCTCTTGGTGCGATAGGTGGGTTTAAGGTTAGGTCCCTTTAAATGGTATAGAGTGAAAAAAAAAAATTTCACATAAAAAATATGTGAATTAGAAAACTCGTATAAAGAGCCCTAACCTTACAAAATTTCTCTTAAAATATATATTTAGACCCATTTTAAACTCTCTCTTAAAATATATATTTAGAAAGAGATTTAATGGAAGAAAAGGTTAGGACCATTATATAGAGAGTATATGAGGGGTTTAACTTTAAGCCCATTTAAGAGCATTTGGACAAGGTATAAAGCGGTTTTAAATGTTTGCGGTAAATATTAATCCCTTTAATTGCTATCATTCACCATTTCGCCTCCCCGCCACTGTTCGTCGCCTCCGCCATTTCGCCCTTGGCGAAAACCACAGCGCAAAATTGTGAAATGCAGGAAGGCAATAAAAAACCCCTGCCAGTTTCCTGGCAGGGGCTTGGTTGTTAGAACAGGTCTTCGAGACCTTCGGCTTGCTTGGCAAGCTTGCGCTTACGATCAGCGAACTCCTTGTCGACTGCGGCGGCGAACTTGGTGTTAGCAAGCGCATTCGAAAGGAACTCTTCGAAAGCAGCCTTTTCGTCGGGCTTGGAGCGCTTGGGAAGCGCCTTGCCTTTTGCCTTGGCGACATTCTCCAAAAGTTCGATTGCGACGTTCCGGCGAAGCTTTTCATCGTCGGAAAGACGCGGGGACGAGGCGCGGCCCTTGCGTGCAACACCAGAAAGGATGCTTTCGAACATTTCCTTTTGGATAGCGGCGCAAATGGCTGCGGCTGTTTCCTCATCCCGGCCCGCATTGGCAATGCCGTAACGGGCGGCCTCGTTTGCGATGTCTTCGTCAGACCATGGCGATGCGCCATTGCCCATAATTCCGGCCTTGACGCCCGCAATCGAATTTTTGATTGCAGTGGAAAAGCCCAACTGCAAAAGGTGCGAGATGGAATTTTCGGGAAGGGCCGAAGACTCAACGGAGAAACCGGCAAACGAGAGAGTGATAGACGACATAACATGGCTCCTTGCGTGCGAGGCGCAGTTGGATGTTATGCCCTATCGGGGTTTTCACAATGTCAAACAGCAAACCCCGAAGGGCAATCGACGCAACATGCGTCAATGGGGTTAACATAACAGGGCTGGATTGGCAGTCAAGAAAAAAAATGCGAGAGGGGTGAAAAAATGTTAGGGCCATCGTGAAGGGCAGAAACGGCCCTTGGATGCGTCGTTTGCCTTTTGGCTATATCCCATACTCCCCTATCCCTTTCGCTTACCACGCCCCTGTTTCTGCCCGTTCTAAAGCCCATCGCCCGCCAAAGCCCGGACTCCCCGCCAATCCGCCCGCTCGATCCCCCTTGGAGCCAGCGAATAGCCCAAACGCTGGCCAAAATTCGCTGCCGGGGGTATGGCCCAGCGGGGGATTGTTGTAATGCTTTGCCGATCCAAACTTTGTGGTAGTGAAAAATTAGGTGATGGGTCTATTCGCCTAGCGCGTTCGCCTACGGCGAAACTTGTTTTGCAGTCAGACCCATATTATACTCAGTCCTAAATGGTCCTAACCGTTTGGAGCGCCTAACAAATGTATATCATGCCCCCTTTCGCCGTAGGCGAAACTTCAAACCGGCGGGAGGCGTAAGTGTATATTATGCCCCCCGGCAAGGGCCGCAGACCTGCCCCGATCCATTACGGCTCCCCGCGCCCGCTCACTGAGTCTGACATCGCGTCGATGTGGGATCATCTGGGAAGTGGGCAAAAAGGGGTTCCGAGGCTCAAGGCGCTCCGCTACAACCATCATTTGCTGGCGAAGGCGGTGGCTTCGGGTAAATCGCTTCTCGAATGCTCCCGGCTTTGCGGGCTCTCCGTCCCCCGCATCTCTGACTTAAAAAACGACCCGGCTTTTCAAGAACTGGTAAGTTTCTACGCAGAGGAATTAAACGAAGTTTATGTGGACGTGCATCAGCGGATGGCTGCGCTTGGGACAAGTGTGCTCGAAGAACTCGCGGAGCGGTTTGAGGCGGACCCGGATAAGTTTACGAAACGGGAATTGATGGAGCTTTTTACGACGATGGCGGATCGGTCGATCCCGACTGCGAAGGGTGGGCCGTCCCCCCAACAGGCCCTTTCGGTCGGCGGGGCCGGATTGGCGCTCCAGATCAACTTTGTCTCCCCTTCCAATGACGGCGAAACCATCAATCTTTCCGCCTCCCCCTCTCCAACCCAGCCCCACACCCACCCGGCAACCCAGGCGCCCGCGGCTCTAACGGATGACCGCGAAGCGGTCAGGCCCCCTCTCGCAGACTTCCTTGAAATGCCTCCCGGCCTCGACGTTGACGGGGAGCCTTTTATCCCGCACACTCCAATCCCAAACCCCTCCCCCGCCGAAATCGCACAAGCGCGATATGACGCCACCGGGGCCGCAATCGTAAAACGCGAAGAAGACGCAGCAGCAAGAAACGCCCTTCGCGCGGAAATACTGGCGAAAAGGTTTGAAAATGGCTAAAACCCCGGCATGGCAGCGAGCGGAAGGGAAAAACCCGAAGGGCGGGTTGAACGCGAAGGGTCGCGCGTCTTACAACGCGAAGGCGAAAGCGGAGGGCAAGCCGGGGCTAAAACCACCTGCGCCTCACCCGAAAACCGAAAAGGACGCCAAAAGGCGCAAGTCGTTTTGTGCGAGAATGGAAGGGATGAAGCGGGAAAATACCAGCGCAAAAACCGCTCGCGATCCGAACTCGCGGATCAACAAATCGTTGAAAGCGTGGAACTGCTGACATGGCAAAATGTTCGAAATGTGAAGGGGCGAAAGCGCCTTGGGAAAAGCCCCGGCCCGCCGATTTGCCAGCACCTAAAAAGCTATCCGCCGCGCAGAAGGTGAATGCGAAGCGGGCGGCGAAAAAAGCTGGAAGACCGTATCCAAACCTTGTGGATAATATGCGGGCAGCACGGAAATCAAAATGAACCGGGAATACTTTTTCGGGCGAGTGCGAAACTCGGTTTTCGGTGGAAGGCTGTCTGCGAAACAGGTAGACGGCATTACCCGCATTTTAGATTACCGAAATGCGAACTGGCCGAAAATGTCGGACTCGGAATTGGCGTATTTGCTCGCGACAGTCGTGCATGAAACGGGCTTTGCGATGCAGCCTATTTCTGAAAAGGGTGGGCAAAAATATTTACGATCAAAGCCTTATTTCCCCTGGTATGGGCGTGGACTTGTCCAGATTACTTGGGAAAGAAATTATAGGCTTTTTGAGGCAATCCCTGCGGAAAAAGCGCTGGAGTGGCCGAAGGCGCTTGAAATCGCATTTCGGGGCATGATTGCAGGAATGTTCACAGGGAAAAGACTGTCGGATTATATTGGGACGGGAAAGTGCGATTATGTCGCGGCGCGACGGATAATCAACGGGACGGATAAAGCGCGATTGGTTGCTGGTTACGCAAGAGCGTTTCAAGACGCCTTGAAGCAAGCAATCACCCCGCCGAAAGGGAAGGCAAATGCTTGAGGAAGCTGTCCGGTTCTTGGTATGTGCGATTTTGGCGACCCTGTTGCTTATGGCGACGGGGTTTGTTTTGACGAGTTGCTCGTCTTTAAAATACGCTGAGTGCATCGCACGGGATAACACGAAAAACCCTTGTAATTGAGGAGATGAGGATGCTTACAAACTGGAAAACCACGATCCCCGGCATTTTGGCGCTGTTGAGTGTGCTGTGGAACTCTTGGCAGACGAAGACGATTGATTGGGCGAATTTGCAGACCGCGCTTGTCGGGCTCGGATTGATCGCCGCGAAGGATTGGAATGTTACGGGCGGAACGAAGCACGAATGATTTCTAGCATGTTGACAGTGCTGGCGGCGCTTTTTAGCGCCGTTGGCAAAGTGTTTGAATGGCTTTACGCGCGGAAGTTAGTCGATGCGGGAAAGACTGAAGCAAAACTTGAAAATCTGCAAAAGCAGGTTGAGGGGGCGCGGATTGCCGTTGCTGCACGGGAGGCCGCTCGTGCTGCTGCTGCCCGCAATCCTGTCGGGGTGCCAGACGACGACGGATTTCGCAGAGACTGACTTTTGTTCGGCGGCGCGGGCAATTTATTGGTCTAAATACGACACGAAATTTACGATTGAACAGGTTAAAGAGCATAACGCTGTTGGCATGGCGTTGAAGTGTGGATGGACTGGAATTAAGAGGTCTAAATCATGACTTTGCCGCAACCGTTGCTTTTTGGCGAAAGACTTAGAGATGGGCAGACGCTTGATGAACTGCTCGCTAATCCGGTGTGGTCGTATAGCAGACCTTTGACTGCGACGACTGGCGGAACGAGAACGACAAGTCAGAAGATTACTGAGTCGATCGTGAATGTGGCGAATGCTGCAAGTGGGGCTGGGATTACCCTGCCAGTGGCGTTGCCGGGTAAAATCATTTTAGTGTTTAATAACACGGCTAACGCTATTCAGATTTTCGCAGACGATCCTTCGAATATTGACGGAGTGTCTGGGAATGTGGGGATTTCCCAACGCCCACAAAGTTTGATAATTTTCACTGCACAGGCTTTGCGGCAGTGGTCATACACGACTTTGGCGCTGTTTGGATCGTCTTTTAGCGATTACATTTCTGCTTATGACACGACTATTCAACCGAATACGGATGTGACGGCGGAACAGATTATCACGTTTAATACGACTGACTCGGCGGTCGGGATCAGTATTGTGGCTGGATCGAAAGTTACCGTGACAAGAGCGGGAATTTACAATTTACAGTTTTCTGCGCAGTTCGATAAGACCGACTCCGGGCAGGACACTTTTGAGTTATGGCTGAAAAAGAATGGAACTGCGGTGCCGTGGAGTAACACGACTGTGGATGCGAATAATAATAACGCGAAAGTTGTGGCGGCGTGGAATTTTGTGATGCCGCTGGTTGCAGGAGATTGGCTGGAATTAGCTTGGTGGTCCGCGGATGTGAATATGCGGTTGTTCGCTCAGGCCGCTCAGGCGGCGGTTCCGGGAGTTAGCCCTGCCCGCCCCGCAATCCCTTCTGTGATTTTGACTGTGACGGGCGTTTAGTTCGCCTTTTGGATGGAGAGAAAGATGCCAGCTAAGAGTAAAGCGCAAGCGAAGATGATGGCGATGATGGCGCATGATCCGAAGGCTGCAAAGCGACTTGGTATTCCGCAGAAAGTCGGAAAAGAATTTGAGGTTAAGGGTAAAGGTGCGATGAAAAAGTTACCTGCGAAGGTGAAAGTTGGGAAAAAGGGTTGAATTTGGGGTTTTGGGTGAGATTATGATGGAGTTTTCGACAAATATTGTTGAGGCGTATAAGAAAGCCCCGTTGGTTACTGGGCTTTTTCTGCTTAACATTGTGTCGATTGCGGGGCAGGTTGGGCGCTGAATGAAAGTGATAAGAGAAATATTGCGTATTTAGAGGCAAGAGATAGAGATGTGTCGGCGTGGAGATCGAAAGCCTTGGAAATTGTGAGTCATTGTGTGGTGCCGGAAAAATGAGATATAAACTGGAGATTGAGGGAGAAGCGTTGAGGGTTGTGGAGATCCCAACTGGAGTTTTTCCGGTTAAGGCGGAGGGATTTTTGGCAATTGATAGAAAAAATATGCCGAAAAGGGAATTGTTTGTTGAAATTAAGGATAAAAATGTGTTAGTTTGGGTAAAAAGTGGTACGGATGGGGTTTAATGGTGCATAGAGCTATTGTGGGGTTGCATTACGCTGCAAGGTGTCTGCGACCCGCACATATCCCGAAAAGTAGGCCGAAAGGGGCTAAAGCGGCTGGATTGCGCTATGAAAAGGCGCTTTCTGCTGCCATCCCTCGTGCTGAACATGGGCAGTGGTTTGAGTTTAAGGATTTGAATGGACCTGGGCATTGCCAGATGGACTTGATTATTGAAGGTCAAAAGCGGATTGTGGTGATTGAGTGTAAGCTGACGGATGTGGATCAGGGGTTTTCGCAGCTTAGGGAATTGTATTTTCCGATTGTGCAGATGGTTTGGCCGGATAAAAAGCCTTTAGGTATTGTGGCGGCAAGGCATTTATCGAAATGTTCGGATGTTGGCTTGGTCGAAACGACGCTGAAAAGCGCGATTTTGCGAGCAGAAACGGAAAAAATCATTCCGGTGCTGCATTGGATGGAAAGAATGCCGATATGATGCACCCAGATTTCATGGAATTTGTTTTGAAGCTGGTTGGATTGGGAATTGTAGTGATGTCTTTGCATAATGTGTTGAAGGTGCTGCTAGGTCAGAGCCATTTTTGACGGTTTCTTTCTGCAAAGAGATTGACGATTGAGTGCGAAGCAGCCAGTATGATGGCGGGCCAAGGGCCGCGAGCGTAAGGCTCCCTGTGCCGCAACGGCAAGGTTTAAAAACATGGCAAATGGCAAGAATAGCGGAAAAGTCCTCGCGAAGCGCCCCCTCCGTGGCGTCAATTCTCGTGATATTCAGCATTCTACTGAATATAAGTTTGACGAGAAAACGGGGATGTTTGGGCGCGAGGCTCGCAAGGGCAATGCGAATTATCAGGCTCCAGATCGCTTTGTGGCTGGAAATCCTGATTATCAGTCTGGCGTCACCCAGAATGTTGGTAATCCCGTGCAGAGTGACGAGCTGCGCGGAGCAATCTCGCTCATAAGAGGCAAATGATGAAGAAAGTTGCTCTTTATGGCGGTCTGCTTGCGCTCATCGGTGCGGGCTCCGCTTTTGCTGCTGGTCAGTTTCCGGGTTATCCGCTTGCGACTGCCCCGCTGACTGGTTTTGAGTATGTTCCGGCGGATACCGGCGCTGTCGCGCAGGGTGCGTCGTTTACGGGCTCGATTTCCGGTACGACCCTGACGATTTCGTCGCTTACCTCTGGTACGGTTTATGTTGGTCAGAACATTGTCGGTGCGAATGTTGCTCCCGGCACGGTGATTGTGTCTGGTTCGGGCCTGTCGTGGACGGTCAGCGTTTCGCAGACTGTTGCTTCGACCTCGATGACTTCGGGTGGTGGCGGTGTGAACCCGCAGACCGAGATGATCCAGTTGCAGCAGCTTAAGGCGTATGTGTTTTCGGGTGCGTCGGTTTCGACATATCTGAAACTCCCGTCTTCTACGATTGCGGCGCTGCCGACTTGCGATGCGACGAGTCTCGGTTCGATTGCTGTCGTGTCGAACGGCACGGCTTATGGCGTTGGCACTTATGGCTCTGCGGTCAGCGCGACGGGTGCGGTTACGCGCGTTGTTGCCTGCACGAATACGGGCGGCGCTACGACCTACGCTTGGGCGTATAACTAAGAATTGAGAGAGGGGCCTTGCGCCCCTCACCTTTTAGGTCATTTTGGAGAGTAGAATGAGAAAGCTCCTTACAACGACGGCCCTGACGTTGGGGGCTTTGACTGCGGTGGCGTGGGCTGCTGCAAGTGGGACGATCCAGTATAGTGTGGCAGTTTGTGATCCGAATAGCCCGTTTCGCTGCGTTGCGCCGGATGCGAGCGGAAATATGCCGGTTACAGGCACGATTACTCCTGCCCCGACTAGCGGCACTTTTACAAGCAAAAATCTGACTTTGACTCTGGGTGGAACGGCGCAGACTTTGATGGCTGCGAATACTTCGCGGAAGCGGATTTACATCCAGAACCCGTGCACGGCTGCGGGTGAGGGTATTGCGGCGGTTGAAAGCATTTACCTTAGCTTCACGGGAAGTGCTGGAGTGAATAACGGCACGTCGATTGAGATTTTGGCTTGCGGCTCGTATGAGATGGAAGGAACTGTCTCGACGCAAGCGATTAGTGTGAATGCGGCGACGACTGGTCATAAGATTGTTGCGGGAGAAATGTGATGGCGATTAATAATAATCCGTCGCAGCCTGCTTATCTGATTCCAGGTCTGCCTTCGGGCATGGGCGCAAGCAAGGGCGTTGGAACTGACGCAAATGGAAATTTGCAGAGCAATGTTGTGCGAGAGGTGCTCGGGGCGAACCGCACTTACTATGTGGCAACGACCGGCAGTGATAGCAACAGTGGGTTGAGCGCGGGAAGCCCGTTCTTGACTATCCAGAAGGCTATCAATACGATTTACACGCTGGATTTGAACTCGTATACGGTGACTGTGCAGCTCGCAGATGGCACTTATACGGCAGGTATGACGTTTACGAAGCCGATTGTGGGTGGGAACGTGCAGGTGGTCGGTAACACTACGACCCCGAACAATGTGGTGATTAGCGTAGCGGCTGGAAATGCAATTTATATTACTGACTATGCTTATGTGTTAAAATTTTCTGGAATGACATTGACGAACGGGGGAACGACATCTCATAATTGTCTTTATGCCTATCAAACTAATTCAAGTATCCTGCTTAGTAAAGTCAATTTTGGTTCGTCAACTGGCTCGCACATTTATGCATTTGGAAATGTGCTTATAGCTAATGACACGAATGTTGGATATGAAATTTCTGGAGGAGCGCTCCGGCATGTTGATATGCGCAATGGTGCGCAGTTTAGTTTTATTCTCGGAACTGTTACAATAACTGGAACGCCTGCCTTTTCGCAGTTTAGTTATACGGTCAATGGCTCAGGGATTTACTGGTTCCAGCCTGTCTTTAGCGGAAGCGCCACGGGGCAGAGATATTATGCAGCTAGTCTGTCGATGATTAATACGTATGGCGGCGGAGCTACGTTCTTGCCAGGCAGTACAGCTGGAGCTGTTGACGCTGCAACTTGTGGAGTTTACGCATGATACCGGATTTTACTCCATATGACTGGTACTGGTCGGTTGGGGGCAAGTATTGGTCGAGCAAGCTATCTGCGTTTGTGGATGCCCTGCCGGAAGGTGCGGGGGTAACGACGATTGTGGATGAGCAGGAACTGACCGATGTTCTGCGGGGATATGGCCTGAAAGGACCAGCGCCTTCTGCGGAAGATGTGATTGTGGAGCGCAATCGCCGGATGGAAGCTGGGTTTGATTACGACTTTGGTGATGCGCGAGGCATCCATCATTTCGGAACTAAAGACTCGGATATGCGAGGCTGGGCGGAAGTCACGGATTGGATGAATGCCAATCTTGGATTGAACAATCTTACAGAACAGTTGATTGTTTTGACGAACACAGGTTCTGCAACGGTCACGCCGATAGATTGGGCTAAGGTTTTACAGGCCGCTGGAAACTTTAGGCAGCCTTTATGGACGGCTTCTTTTCTGCTACAGGCTGAAAATCCTATTCCAGCAGATTACTATGCAGATAAGTGGTGGCCGAAGTAAGGGTTTACCGACGATAAGAAGGTAGAGTGAACATGAAAAAGCTGCTTATTCTCGTTGCCGCGTTGATCTGCTTTAAGGCAGACGCGCAGACCTATTTGCAGATGCAATGGGGGATGAACAAGGGCGTAACGCCTTATCAGTTTGGCGTGAACATTAATGGCTCTTGGTCCAATCTTGGAACGGTGAGTGCAGCGGGTGTTTGGGCAATTCCTTCCAGCAACATTTCCTTTGCTCCAGGGCTGACCGGGGCAGTGACTACGACTGCGGAAGCGAAATTGCGGCAGACGGTTAGCATTAAAGATTTTGGTGCTGTGGGCGACGGCGTGACATATGACACTGCGGCTTTCACCGCTGCGTTTGCTCTCACTACGCCGACCGATGTTTATGTCCCTGCCGGGACTTACCGCATTGCCTGTAATTCGAAGTTTACGGCGGCGGGTTCAGTTTCTTTCATTGGCGACGGTAAAGGTGTTTCCACGATTAAGCTAGACGCAGGCTGCACTATTCCCGCAAATGGAATGTTTGAATACGCAGTTAAGAATAATATTGAATGGTCCAACTTGACGCTTGATCTCAATACGCCCGCTGCGGCGGGATCGCTCAGAGTCGGACTTCTTTTTACAGCGTATAGCGGCAATGCTGATCGGCTGCACATACACGACATAGAAATCAAGAATGGAACGTCGCCAATAATGCTGATGGCCGTCGGCGCTTCGGGGGCCAACACATATTCTAATGTTATAATTGAGAATAATCAGTTATCGCTTACCGTTGCTGCAACCACACAAAATCAGTGTATCGCGCTTACTACGGTAAATGCAGCCGGTTACATTCCTTCTGCGCTTGTTGCGAAGAACACTTGCGTAAATAGCGGTATTCAAACGGACGGCGCTTTCACCCGCGTGATTGATAATGACGTTTCGGGCTTTGCTTTCGGAACAGGTCTGTTCACCGCATATAGCACTAATCCAGCCGTGCAACCAAGCAGCCGCGATTGTGTCATATCGGGGAATGTTTTCCACGATTCTCCTGCCGGGTTGGATGTTAATAACACGCCTGCTGGAGGTCTTGAAAATAACTGTTACCGCGCGTTGGTCGTTGGCAACCTTGCGTATAACCTTGGCGGCCCTGGTTTTCTTAACTACGGAAGCGAAACAACATATGAAGGCAATACAGCGTTTGATAATGGTAAGAGTGGAACTTCGGGCGGAACGCGGCCCGGCGACCCTTCAGGCTTCTTGGTTAATGAAAGTCTGATAGCTACTCCTTTGCTCAAATCTGAGCGCGTTAATCTTATAGGTAACGTGGCTTTTGATACCGGCGCGAACACACAGGTTTATGGGTTTTATGAGAAAGCAAGCCCTTCAAACCTAAGCACGACGCTTCGCAGCAACGTATTTAGCGGCCCAACAAAAGCTATAAGTTCAAACAGCGCCATTTCGTCGACTTGGGAGTATGTGTCCGAAAAATACGCAACCTCAACGGCGTCTTTTGAATGGACCGGGCTCGATCAATATAGTTCGTATCGTTACTGGCAACTTCAGTGCAACGAGCTTGCTCCGGCAAACGTCACAACTTTTGGCATACAAGTTGGGCAAGGGGCAACGCCAACATGGCAGACAGGCGCAGATTATACCTATCAGAATTTCATTCTGTCAGGAGGTGGGCCGGCGGCTGTGCAGGTTAGTGGAACTTCTACCAGTATGTTGCCCACGGCAAATAACTTTGACAATACTCAAGCAATGAACGGTCAGTTCATTGTTATGTTTGGTGATCTTACCGCACCCGGACGCAAGCCGTTCATGCACAATATAGCTTATCAAGAGTCTGGCGTAGGCTCTGCCACCGGCTTTGGGAATATGTTTTTTACGGGTAATACTGACCCGATTACCGCTCTTAGGGTGATAACTGGGTCGGGTAATTTTAAGGCGCGTTGTACTCTGATGGGAAGGCCGTAAAGACAATAAGCAGGTGGGGCAATGCCCCACCTTTGATCTAGATGAAATTCACGAGGCGATAACATGACAACCCCTACGCCGTTTGCCCCTGGTTTTCGCCTCACCGATGGCGATGAACTTAATAATCGGATAGCTAATCCAGTCTGGTCTATTTCGGAGACTTTTAAGGCGACAGCTGGTGGCACGGTTGTAACGTCTTCGAAGGTTACGAATACGATCACGAATGTCACAACGGCATCCGCGCCGAATGCGGGCATTGTTTTGCCGGAGGCGCTGCCGGGTAGAGTGCTGGTGGTCGCAAACAACACCGCAAATACTATTACGGTTTTTGCGGATGGTGGATCAGTTTTAGGTGGAGTGCCGGGCTCGGTCGGGATTTTACAAAATCCTGGCATCAATGCGCTGTATTTTGCCACGACTGTGGATTATTGGACAGTTTCATTTTTCTACCCATCTATCTCTAATGTGACGATGAATCAGTTTGTGAATGCGTTGCTGTTAATGGCCCCTCCGGCCAACCCTGATCTGCTGTATCAGGCTGTTTCCGCTGATTGGGATAATGCCACTACTATACAGTTTAATACCAGTCCTTATGTCGGTGTTGGAAGTCCTGTGTATAATCTAGCGCAAACTGTATATGGCTATAGTGCAGGGCAGATGGCAACTCTCATGGCGATTGCTGCATCACTATCGCAGTGGGGATAGAACATGCCCATCCACAGAGATCTGACGCTTACTGACGTTTTAAACTCTGTTTTCACGACCACCAGTGAAAAAGTTGGCGGAGCGGTATCAACTGTTGCTATTATGTCTCCATTATGGATGCAGCAGGTCAAGGCGTATTCAGATATTGCTGCGATCTTTGTGCCTATTCTCGGCTGCATTTACCTGTCCTTGCAGATCGGGTTTAAGTTGTTCGACAGGGTTAAAGGTGAGGATTGAAAATGGACAAGGCTATGAGCTGCTGTGGAGCGGCGGATTACTTGAAGTCTCGCCAGAAAAGTGGCGGTCATGCTATGACTGAGCACCACAGCATGAATAAGAAAGCTGCTGCGACTGTTAAGAAGTCGGAAGCTCGCCAGGCTGCTATGCAGGACAAGATGGTAGCGAAAGACCCGAAGGAAAAAGCAATTTATGCTGGCGTGAAGTCGAGCAAGAAACCTGGAGGCATGTGATGGCTAAAATGTCGATGAAGGATTGGGAAAAGTCTTCTATGGATAAGAAGATGGACGCAGCGGCGAAGAAAAAGGGCATTAAAGAAGGCTCGAAGAAAGACGTAGCGATGGACAAGAAAGGTCTTGCTGCGTATAATAAGAAGATGGCGAAAAAGAAGTAAGCCCATTACGGATTGAGTATATAATGGACTTAACCGCACAAAACGCAAAAGTTATTGAGTGGCCAGAAAAGCTTCAATGTCTTTTCTGGCCGCAGGTCAATGGCTTGCCTGTGCGGTATAGAGTGCTGTACGGCGGTCGTGGTGGTGCGAAGTCATGGGGAATTGCGAGGGCGCTTGTTTTGCTGGCGGCAAAAAAGTCCCTTCGCGTTCTCTGCGCTCGTGAATTGCAGAACTCAATTCGGGACTCAGTGCATCGTGTTCTGAGCGACCAGATTGAGTTGTTAGGGTTGCAAGGCTTTTATCAGATTGAGCAGGCGCGAATTTATTGCCCTGCGACTGGTTCGGAGTTTTCGTTTGAAGGCATCCGCAACAATGTCACGAAGATTAAGTCATACGAAGGTGTGGACATATGTTGGGTGGAAGAGGCGAACAAGGTCACGAAAAACTCCTGGGACGTTCTTATTCCTACGATCCGTAAGGAAGGGTCTGAGATCTGGGCTTCGTTTAACCCGGAGCTTGAAAGTGATGATACATATGTGCGGTTTGTCCTGCATCCGCCGAAGAATGCGATTGTGCAGAAAATCTCTTGGCGCGATAACCCGTGGTTTCCGCAGGTTTTGAAGCAAGAAATGCTCGATCTTAAAGTTAGGGATCGTGATAGTTATCTGCATGTGTGGGAAGGGGAATGTAGGAAGAGTCTGGAAGGTGCGGTTTATGCAGATGAGTTGAGGGATTGCGCGGAAGAAGGTCGGATTACGCATGTTCCCCATCACTCAAGTTCTGCGGTGAATTTGTATTTCGATCTTGGCCGCTCGGATAGCACAGCGATTATCTTTGAGCAGTATGTCGGAATGCAGCGGAGAATTGTAGACTTTTATGAGAATAGGCTGAAAGGACTTGAGCATTATATTCATGTGCTTCGCACGAGAAGAAGTTCGATTGGGGAACTTTATGAATATGGTGTGTGCTGGCTTCCGCACGATGCGCGGGCAAAGACGCTTGGCTCAAAAAAGTCTATCGAAGAACAGATGCGGGAAGCTGGGTTCCAAGTTCGTATCGTTCCGCGTTTAAGTAAGTTCGACGGGATTATCGCGGCAAGAAGCATTTTCCCGACATGCTGGTTTGATGCAGCAAGATGTGAAAAAGGGCTTCTTCATGCTCTTCGGCATTATCATTATGCAGAGGATGCGCAGACTGAGACGCTGAGTAAAGAGCCCGTGCATGATTGGTCTTCTCACGCGGCGGATGCTTTTCGGTATATGGCGATTGCCTCAAGCGAAGGCTCGAGTGATGTGCGTGGGCGGAAGATTGCAGGTGCGTTGAAGCACCAAAGCGGCTTGTTGGGAACTTTACAAAATTTAGGCGAAAGCCTGGGATGGATGGGATAAATGGCTCGTCAAGCAGTAGACACCGAAAAGTTCCAGAAGATTTTGCGTAGAGCGCAGGAGCGTTTTAAGCGATGCGAAGCATGGGAAAGCTATGCCCGTCGTCTTTTCATGGACGATATTCGATTTGCGAATGCTGACGCTGATAATAAATATCAGTGGCCGACGAGAATGTGGAATGACAGGCAGCGTGATGAACGTCCTGCTCTCACCATTAATAAGACCCGCCAGCATAATCTGAACATCATCAATGATGCGAAGATGAATAAGCCTGGAATTAAATATCGTGCAGCTGGAAATGGGGCGACTGCGGAAAGCGCACGGATCTGGGACGGTATTGCGCGGCATATTGAATACCAGTCGAATGCTCCAGCGCATTATGATTTTGCCACGACTTTCCAGGTCGAAGCTGGCATTGGCTATCTGCGCGTGAACACCGATTACGCGGATGAAAATTCTTTCGATCAGGATATTTATATTACAAGTATTCCTGATCCGCTGACAGTTTACATAGATCCAGATGCGAAGGCTCCTGCGAAAGAAGATATGCGTTTCGCGTTTATCTTTGAAGATATGCCGAAAGAGGTTTTTGAGCAGAAATATCCGCAGTATAAGCAGTATGCTGGTCAAGAAGTGCTGGTTGGTGAAAAAGGATGGCTCGATCCCGACCATGTGCGAGTTGCGGAGTATTATGAAGCGGAAGATGTGAATGATGAACTGTTGATGTTTAATGGGCCGGATGGGCAGCCTATGACATTGATGGCGTCAGATTTGCGAAAGGTTGATCCGAAAAGCGAGCTGTTTGATGATCCGCAGACTCGCAAACGTCCGGTTACTCGCCGCGTAATCCACTATCATTTCATCATTGGCAACCATGTTGTGCAGGAAGAGGAAAAAGTCTGGGTTGGAAAAACTATTCCGATCATTCCGGTGATTGGAGAGGAAACGATTATTGAGGGGCGACTGGATCGTAAAGGTCACACTCGTGCTCTTAAAGATCCGCAGCGTATGTATAATTATTGGGCGTCAGCTGCTGTTGAATATGGAGCCTTGCAGTCTAAAACTCCGTGGATTGTCGGAGTAGAAAGCGTAGAAGGCTTTGAAGAATATTGGGCTACGGCAAATCGCCAAAATCACGCATATCTGCCTTATAAATCTATTGGAGATGATGGGAAGCCTCTTCCTCCACCTTCTCGTATTGAGCCACCTGTTCCGTCGCCGGTCGCGCTGAAAGGCATGGAAGTGGCGAATGTTGAAATGCAGATGGTTTCCGGTCAATACGAAAACCAGATGGGTATGCAGGGAAATGAGCGCACGGGAAAGGCGATCGCGGAACGGCAGCGACAAGGAGATCGTGCTACCTATCACTTCATTGATAATCTTGCTGTGGCTATTCGACAGATTGGCAAGATCATTCTTGATCTCGTTCCGAAGATTTATGATACAAACCGCATAATCACGATCCTTGCTGAAAACAATGAGAGTTTGGAAGTTAAACTGGACCCCATGTTGCAGCAAGCGCATGTGCTGGAATTGAATGAGAATAATGAAGTGATCGGTAGGGTGCTGAACCCCGCAATCGGCAAGTATGAAGTTATGGCTGATGTGGGGCCGGGATATGCGACAAGGCGCGAAGAAGCGTTTAACGCTTTGACCCTTATCCTCACGCAGAATCCTGCATTGACTAGCATCATTGGCGACATCATGTTCCGCGCTGGTGATTTCCCGATGGCGGAAGAAGCTGCGGAACGCTTGAAGCGCATGGTTCCGCCGCAGGCTCTTGGTCAGGGTCCGTCGCAGAATGAACAGATGCTTGGGGCGCAGTTGCAGCAGATGCAGCAGGCATTGCAGGCGACGATGGATGAGTTGGCGAAGGAAAAGGGTAAGTCGCAGGCGAGACTTGAAAAGCGTGAAGTTGAGGTCTACGACGCGATCACTAAGCGCCTCGACATTCTGCTCAAAAACACTGGGCTGTCTCAGCCGCAGACTGAGGTTGTCACCGATCAGGCTGTGAAGGAAAGCACGGAAGTTCCCATCAGCGATACTTATGAGGGGCATCAAGATCAGATGCCGGGGCGGCAGATGGCGCTGCCGCTTGAAGATCATGAAATTCCAGAAGGCGGAATGCGTGGCGAAGATGGCCATGTGTACGCTCCCCATCCCGAAATGCCTGGCGTGCTTGCGCGCGTGACTAAGGAGATTTGATATGGTTGACCGTAGGCAAGAAGCTTTTCGCGCAGGCTATGAAAATCCTTTGATTGGTGCGAATGCGCCTATGCAGCGTATTTCTGGTACGATCAGTGCGCTCGGGGAAGAGCTGTTTGGGTCGGACATGGGCACTCCGGTTGGCGAACGCTTTCGTGCTCGGCAAAAGCAGAGCAAAGCCGAAGTCAAAAGACTTCAGAAACTTCGTGAGGAGTTTCCAGAAGAGTTCGGTCGGGGGCGAATGATCGGGCAGAACGAACTTGATCCTTATATGTTCGGCCTCTATCCAGTAACCCCTGCGATGGGTGCTGGATATGGAGTGCAGCAGGAAGTGCGTTCAGTTATGCCAAAAATGCTGCCAAGTGGGCAGATTTTAGAAGGCGAACTTATGCCGCCTCGTATGGGTTTGCCTGCCCCGCGGATGCGTCGTGAAATGGCTGGGCCTACGAGTGAGTTTGAACGCAATGCTGTGTCTGCGATGCAGCGTGGTCGGCGCGGGTTTGGTTATGGATATGAAGTCCCGAGCTACTTTGAAGAAGGTGGACAGGGTTTTCAGCCGATCATTAATGATTTTGTGGAACTAGATGTTCGACGTAATCCAGAAGGATATTATGATCGGATTGCACAGGAGCAGGCTTCTGCTCTTGGTCGCGCCGGTCGTAATCGAGAAGCGTTGCATCCGATTTATGGAGCGAATGCGAATAGGCCGAATTATGGAGAAGTGCCGGAAGGTTACGTTTCTCCGTTTGAACGTATGCCTGCTCCAGGTGTTCGAGGTCCGATGGGTCTGCCGGGGCCTGCGCCTTTTGCTGAAGGTCCTGCTGGCCGTGGATATTTCGGAAATCTTCCGTCTCCGGGAGTGCGAAGCGACATTCGACAGGAAATCGGTCAAGGCGCTGGAATGCCGAGACTGCGGTATGAGCCTGTTGGGCAGGGCGGCGCAATGGTTCCTGCTGGTAGCCGTGCCGTGCAAGGCGGTGTTAGCCAAATGCCGGTTGGGCCGAGAGGCAATCTGCCTGTCATGGCGCAGGGTCGCAGCATGGTGCCGCGAGAAATTCAAGGTGAGTTTTCGGAGGTTTATGGACTGGAAGGTCCTGGATATCGCGGTGAAATGGACTTCGGCGTGACGCGCGATGGAATGCCGATGATGGCGGCTGGTCGTGGAATTGATCCGCGAGTAGCTGCGGCAGTTCTGGGTGGCGCAGGTGGGTTCGCTGCGGGTCTTGGGACAGGTAGGCGCGAAGGTGAGCTTCCTGCTTGGAACCCGAACATGCCTGTTAGTGACCAGCGTATGGGTTTTGAAGGCATGTATCCGCTTGGGCGGATCGAAGCGCCTTCTGCTTTGTCTGGGCGTGAGCCAGGGGCAGGAACTGCTTTTGAACAACCGGCACCGAGGGCTATGCCGAAGGCTATGCCGAAGAAGTCTGGCGGCAAAAAGCAAATGCCTGATGCAACAAAACGCCCAGAAGAATTGTGGGCAGAAGATCAGTTCGAGCCTAATTTGAATTATTATGTCACGCAGGCTCTTGATCGACTTCTTGGCCAGATTGAGGCTGAGCGTGGGCGGAAAACGCAGCAGTATTACGAAAATAATCCTTGGCCTTATTGAGAGGTTTTGGCATGAACCCGCTTCAAGGCGCGCCGAATAGACTGCAAAAGTTTATGGTGAGTGAAAACCCAAATGGCTCGTTTGAGGAGCGGGTTCCATTTGGGACTCCTAACTGGGCGCTTTATGGATCGTTACCTGCACGAGCTGCAACGCATGTTTTTGCACGACCTGTGCTCGATGCCATGCAGTATGTGAGCGATGTGCGAACAGGAAATGTGAATCCTCTGGCAGACATCAGACCTGCTTTGGGAATGGCAGGACTTGTCGCTGGCGGAGGGATGTTACCGACAGGGCCGAAGGGGGCGCTTAAAACGGGTCTTGCTGTTGAACCTCGGGCAAAAGTTAGTAATTTAGAGCCTTTTGGGCAGCAAGAATTTATGACGCCGCAGGGTGAATGGGCTGATATATTTACAAATCCGATAAACATTGCGGCAGCTGCACATCACCATGCTGGTGGAAATTTAAGTAAAGCAGCAGAATTACTTCAAAAACAAATTGAAAAGTTACAAGGTTTTATGGAAGATACGAGCGCATACCAAACTGCTCTTGATGCGCTTCATGCTCATAATCTGCCAGAACTTTGGCCTTTGAGCAAAGAGCATGTGCAGTATATTAATTCTATACCAGAAGACAGTCCCATAAATCCGTACAAGGCTCTTGTTGATTTAAAGACTGGGAAGACTAATAAACTTCCACAACATGTATCCACCCAGTCAAAAGATTGGACAATGGTAGAAGGAGATTGGGAGGTTCCTTCTGATCTACCAGTGGTTGCCCCTGCGGTTGCGCGGCGCACTATTTCGAGTGCTATTGAACCGTATAATTGGGAACTTTCTTCAAATGCTGCGCCCGAATTGCGTTCTTGGAACATGTACACAAACCCTGCGCTGCTGGATGATCCACGATATATTCGCGCGCAGGATTTGGGTTTTAATTTAGCTCACCCGCTGGTTAAAGGCGTTGATCCGTCTAAATGGGTGATACCGGAAGTTGCTTGGGAAAGTTCAGCTGCTAATCCTAACATACGGGGCTTGCCAGACTTGTTTGGGGAAGGTTTCACACACCCAGGCATTGGACGAGGTAAGCAAAGTGAAAATGCGCTTTTTGCCGCAGATACTCCGATCGTGTCAAATGAATACACTTCGCATTATGGTGGAGGACGTGGCGCGCAGAATTTCTTAGGTTATGCTCGTGCAAATAGGGCGGGGCAAGTGTATTGGCCTGAGATAAATTTAGGGCGATCTAACTATAATAACATTACGATGGACAATCTTATTCAAGAAATGTTAGGACAGAACTATGATTTGCTTGCAATTCATGGTATAAATGATTTAGGAGGGACTCATACACAATATGCCGTTGCAGCTCCCGAACAGTTTCGCGGGATCGGGGCGCAGTTTAATCCTCTACAAGCAGATTATCCAAATCTGCTGTTAACCCAAGGCAATCCTTTTGCCTTGAATTTTATGGAGCCAAAAGATGAGAGAACCGCTAATAAGACTGCCGGGAAAAGGGGCTCACGCCCACAAACTGGTCGCTAAAACTGCGATGGAAATGGCGCATGAAGTGTATGAAAAGAACGCTGGTCGATCAGATGACTTTTATGCAAAGTATCCAGATCGTCAAGCATATGTGACTGAGTGCTGGGCGCTTTATCTTGATGCGGCTAGAGCCACACTTGCTCAGTTATTGACAACGAACATGGATGATGTATTGAAAGGTGAGATACATGATGCCTTAATCAAAGACGCGACGTTGCGTCGAGGGCGTGAGGGCGTCCTTCAGATGAAGAAAGGTGCAGGAGCCTAACATGAAAAATGTAAGAGATTTTTGGGAAGGCGCGATGCGCCAGATGGACGGAGAGCAGGGCGCGGCTACGCCAGAAGCACCAGTCGCTGCCGAA
>JACCDU010377212.1_pt1 | contig 44192 bp, 54 predicted proteins | sample 7446081 | NCBI WGS metagenome assembly JACCDU01 (sample SAMN15323447, study PRJNA562643) | freshwater metagenome | isolation source: river surface water | place: USA:Blue River Watershed | collected 2017-08-17
CTATGTGGAAGCAGAAAATTAAGACAGAAAAACAAATCGTATTTCTCAACGAGACAACCGGAGAGGAGTGCGTAGCTTCGCACGTCTATACGCATAAGGACCTTGGCGAGTTCTTTATGTTCGACTCACTACTTACGATGCCGTTTCAGCGTAAGTACGTCTTTGACCTTATTCAACAGAACGAGAAAATAGGCATCGAGAAGCCCGAGTTGACAAAGTATATTGAGAATATCAAGGAACTTATCAAGAATCAATCTAAAGGGTTCGATATGGAAATTTTCCGCATCGTATCTTACGTTGAAGCGAAGCTAAAGGACTCTTGGGACTACCAAAAGAGTTCGCTTATGGCTGTCGCACTTACCGTCGTTCAGGACGGGGATAATATCAACGGCTTTAATCAGTCGGACGCGGAGGCGAAACTGAATTTATGGACGCAGGACCCGACGATGCTCGCTTTTTTTTTGAACTTTCTACAGCTAAGATTAAGCAGTTTAACGAATATGTTAGACACAAGTTTCCGAACGTATTCGGAGACCCTCGACCAATTAACGGCGTCCTAACAACCGATATATCGCAGAGGCTTATTGACAAGCAAGATGTCGATTTGCAACTGTTTATTCGACAGGCGACGAATGGGTCCGTCTTGGAGCGGGATAGATTGCTCGAGTACACTACACATAGCTTTTACAACGAACTTAATATGTTCATAATGTCGAATAGGGATGGTAAATGAAATTTTTAACGTACAGTTTGATGCCGACGCATTTGTCGCTAATATCGAGAAATCTATAAAGGCACTCGATAAACTTGAGGCTACAGCCCTAGGAACTACTTCGTCCGTAGAGAGACTTGGAAAGAATGCGTCGAGCGTAAACTTTATGACGCCGGCAAACTCCGTTATGAAGCTAAACTCTGCGCTTCAACAGACGAGTGTTTCAACGCTTAAGTTGGATGCTTCGCAACTAAAACTTGCAAGTGCTGTGAAGGCTACGGATACAGCTAACCGAAACTATGCTAAGTCTACTGAGACGGCCCGCAAGGAAACCGAGAAGCTAAACAAGGAGGCTGTAAATGCGACCAAGGGACTCGAGGGTATGCTTGGTAGAATTAAGGGCTTTGGAGGTAATATACTTGGCGCACTCGGTATTACTGCCGGTATCGCCGGTATCGTATCGTTGACCAAATCAGTCATTACCGTAACGGCCGAGTTCGAAAAGTACAAGGCCGTTTTGACTAATACGCTAGGGAGCGCGCAACTTGCTGACAACGCTATCTCGACCATTACCGAGTTCGCTTCAAAGACTCCGTTCTCTGTCGCGCAGTTAACCGACTCGTTCGTAAGACTTGCCAATCAGGGCTTTGTTCCGACGATTGATGAACTCCGTAAACTTGGCGACCTAGCATCGTCTACCGGTAAGGATTTTGACCAATTAGCGGAGGCAATTATTGACGCGCAAACGGGAGAGTTCGAACGTCTAAAGGATTTTGGAATCAAAGGTAAGGTAAACGGCGATAAGGTAACGTTTGCATTTAAGGGCGTACGGACGGAAATCGAGAACAACTCGGAAGCTATTCGTAAATATGTGCTTGCATTAGGAGACTTACAAGGAGTTAAGGGGGCTATGGATGCAATAGCACTAACGTTGACAGGTCAAATCTCTAACCTGGGCGACGCTTGGGACCAATTGCTTGTGTCTATCGGAAACAACACGAAAGGGGTTTTTACGTCAACAATAGGATATGTTACGGACCTATTGACAAGAGTGACGGATGCCAACGAACAAATAAACGCATTGAATCAGTTCGGGGATACGAATGCAGGTTCTGTGAAAAACTTCTTTTTAGGTCGGAACCAAAGGGACGAAGCGAGCGGAAAGGCAATTATAGATGCGCGTAAAAATGCACTCGAACTTGTTGAGATTCGGTCTAAAGAAGCCAAGAGTGTTTCGGACTTTGAGCAATTAAAAGTTGACGTATTTAAAAAGGGAACGGATGCCGTAGAAGCCGAACGTAAAAAGAGATTGAAGGAAGGCGTCGACGTAAATAGCGAGCAGAGTAAGGCTGTTTTCAAAGGTATTGCGGACGCCTATTCTGTTCAATATAAGGCTGTGTCTGCCCTTGAGAAAAAACTTATCGACGACTCAAAACAAGGTAAGGGGGCAAAGGTATTAACAGATGCGCAAAAGAAAGCCCTAGAGGAGAGACTCAAACTTAATGAGGCATACGAAAAAGCGTTGATTCAGCTAAAGGACCGGTTTGCCAAAAAGAAATTCGAGGCAGGAGGACCCGACGCTGAATCTATTAAGGCGGAGGCAGAGCGTAGTTTTCAGCTAGAAGCAAACGAGATAGAGAAGACATTCGGTAAGTTAGGCAAAGTCAAAGTTGACGCGATGAAAGCACAAGCGCAAGCCTTGTCCGACTTGACTCTATCCGAAGACCTTAAGACGTTCAAGGAACGGCAGACGAAAGCGCAAGAGGAAATATCAGCCTTACTCAAGGAGGATTCGAATGAGACAACGGCCGGACGTATAGCGAACATTCAGGACCAATACCAACGCGAGAATGTTCAAATAGAGTTCGAACTTGATAAGCAAAAGCAGGAAATATTAGCGAAGCAAAAGGAACGCGAGAAGGCTATAAACGAGCAAGTAAAATCAAAGGCACTAACCTCAAAAGAGGGAGAGGACGCTATTGCTCAACTTGCCCTCAATACAAACACGAAGCTAGAGAACGCAGAAAAGACGTCTTATCAAAGACGTTTGGATAACGCTAAGAAATTCTTTGAGACGATGCTCGATGAAGCTAAACAGGCGAGCGATGCACAGTCTTCTGAATTACAGAAGAATATTACGAACCAAATATTGAAGGAGTCGGAACGCTACGCAAAAGGCGAGTTGTCTTATTCGCAGTATGAGGCTCGTGTCGAGGCAATTAAGCGCGATGAAATACAGAAGAAGTTAGACCTAGATATTCAAGCGGGAGAGAAACGCCTCCGCATCTTAACGGATGAATTTACGAAGGAGACCGACGTACAGAAATCTATTGTCCTTAAGGGGCAGATAGATGCGACCGAAGCCGGTATTGCTCAAGCTAAAGTCGACAAAAATACGGTATCGAAGCGACTAGAAGGCTTTGACTCAATTATCGGAAACGTATTCGGATACGAAAAGAACGACCCGAATGCGCAGAAAGACATCGAGGCATTTAAGAACGCAGTAGCGGGTATGGCTACGCAGGTAGTCGGATTATTGCAACAGCAAGCGCAGGCGGAAGTTGCTTCCGTTGATAGGTCTATTTCTTTACAGCAAAAACGTGTAGACGAAGCGAAGCGATTAGCGGATGCCGGGAACGCTGAATACTTGCAAGCGGAGGAGGATAAGATGCGGGAACTAGAGTCTAAGAGAGAGGAGGCAGGAAGAAAGCAGTTAATACTAGACTCCGCATTACAAGCATCTCAATTGCTCGTGGCTATTACCGGAGCGATTAGCGCAATCTCAATACCGGGTGCCGGTCCTGCGTTAGTGGCAGCGAATATTGCGACTATCCTTGGAGCGTTGGCAACAGGATATGGACTCGTTAGTAACTTATCAGGAAAGCAACCGAAGTTCTTTTCGGGTACAGATATGGTACGCGACGATGTAACCGGAGGTTCTGATTCATTAAGTCGTGGACGCCATAGAGCAGGCCGCGACACGATACCTGCATGGTTGCACGAAGGCGAGGCAGTTATTCAGTCGGACCGAAACAAAGAATACAATCCAACTGTCCGCGCAATTAGACGCGGTTTGTTACCTCCTGCAATCCTCAACGGATTCGTCCGGGACTATTCGAATGGTATCAACTACGGGGCCTTAGATTCAGCCCTACGGGTATCAGAAGGAGCGAAGTTCAACGAGAGTCATTTTATCGAGATGAACAAACGTCTCGGACGTCTCGAGAACGTAATGAGTGGAACGGCGGAGGCAATTGCCGGCTTAAATGTTAACGTAGCTATGGATTCAAATGGATTCTCCGCTTCGATTGCAAAGCACATGGAACGTAGGAACAAAATCTTAAATGCCTAATGAAATTAAGGATACGCAAACATCAACTTAAAAACCGCCAAGGGCAGAACGTAGTCGTATCTTGCTCGGGGATGAAGGCATCGTACGTACGTGGAGATGTCGATTCGCAATGGGTCGACGTTACCGAGCATACATCGGGTCTTGAGGACCTGGAGTTTATTATGCGCGCAGAACTTTCATCGACAAAGGCATCGGAAAAATCGTCTACGGTACAAATATCGTTTATGAACGACGCCTCGACGCTCATAATGGATTGGATTTATTCTACGCCTTGTTCGCAGTTAAACTACTTTGACGCAGAGATAACCGACGAGATATGCGGAGTCGTATTTAAGAACTTTGAAATCAAGGGGGACAACATCGAGGTATGCGAGTATGACGGTTGTTTTATCACGCTTCCGCTCCGGGAAAGCGATGAACGATTTGAAGCATTTAAGAAGTTGTCGATTATGGATAATTGGCAAAAGTGGTATTCCGAAGACGGGACGAAGGAGCATCCAACGTTTCAGGTCGCCATATTCAATACGATGCCTATCCTTCAATGCTTTATGATTGGGCTTCTTGTTGCTATAAAGAATATCGCAGGTTTTTCGCAGTTACTAGAGGCATTCGTTGATACGAATAAGGAAATTCGTAAGCAAATAGGAGTTGGCCGGTACGCCTCCGCTCCAAGGATTCATACGATACTTAGGAACTTATGCGATAAGGTCGGAATAGGTATGGATACCGTTTTTGACGAAACAAAGGAATTCTACAACGATTGTTTCTTTGCTCCCGCAGGAGGACACTACCAACATAACGCAAACTACAATTGGGAGGGAAGCCCGAGCAAGAAGTTTATTTGGGGGAACAGAACCGTTTGGATGGCTACGGAATTCCTCGACGAAATCTGCAAACTTTACAACCTTTATTGGGACATCGTCGGAGACAAGCTAGTTATCAAGAAAAAAATCGACCTAGTAAACTCACAGACTTATGATTTAACGGACAGTATTGTCGGAGGTCTATGCTATTCGTTCGATAACACAAAGAAGCCCGCATACGGCAGATATGAGTACGCTATGGATGCGACGGACACAGCTTCTCAACATATCCAAATCGCCTACAACGACATCGTCGATTTTGACGGAGAGGTTGACAATCCTTTGCTCGAAGGAGAACTGTCAAAGACGATGCGCTTTGCATCGACTGGCTTCTTGCATGACAAATTCAAAGACAACAAAGTTGGAGACGTTTTAGATAGTGCGCGAATCGTTGCGTATGTGATTGTTGGTATCTTTCTTATTATCGGTGGCGCATTCCTTCCGGTCTTTGGAGTCGGAGGTATTGTTCTTGCGCTCGTTGCCTACGGTATTCCGGGAAGCAATAACACAATCCAAAACCTTCGCGGAGAACTTGGGGATAATTCTCAATACTACGGTATAGTGCAGGTACTCGGGGACGGAACTGTATCAGTCCCGCGTATTCTACGAATGGACCCGTCTCAACCGCTTAACAGAGCAAAAGTAATACAGACGGCAGTTTCATCTATTCAGCCTTCCGAACTCAATACGTCGAACGTGTCGTATGTTAATCAGCCTTGGGGAACTACGCTATACGAAACGCCTACAAAGATGCTTAACTACCCGTTGTATTTTGACGGAAACTACAAGGGGAATCTCTACGATTTGCATGCCCCTACGGATAACCCGTATCAGATTAATATCGGGAATAAGCAGGTCGAGTTGACGCTAGAATTATGCTGTGAAACACTTAAATTAATGGGCCTCCTCGTCGGGGATACGCGCATAGTTGGGAAGGTCGCAAAGGTTCGCGACGGAGAAAAAATCCTAGTAACTGACGCAACTATCAGCTACAAAGAAATGAACATCAAAATCAAGGGCAAAATCATTTATACGTAATTATGGAACTATTCAAAGGGAGGGCTTCCTCCACAGACCAATTCACGTCATTCTACGAAGTTCAGGCTAGTTGTAGGTACGAAAAAGGGCGTTGCCTGACGTACACTATTCCTGTCGACATATCTACGGCACAAGACCTTTATTTCTTTGCTTGGTTATCAGATAAAACGATAACAGGCGTTAGGTTCTATGCAATAAATACACGACCGAAAACGGATAACGAGGTAACAGAAATCGCACCACAAACTTACGTTGTAGGCGTTGATGCCCGAGGAAGCAAGTATATCGTTGTAAAAGGGTTGCAGTCTATACCGTTTGACTTCTTTGGAATACAAGTCAAAATAACGTATTCAGACGGGAGTGTCGACTTTTATAATTCGCAGGAGTTTGAGTACGAACGCAATGCAAAATTTGATACAGTATCTACGAACTATCAGGCGAATGCGAATGGGGGCTATGACGGGAATGGATTCTACATCGGTTTACCTGCCTCCGCGATATTTGGAAATGCAAACCTACGGTACTATCACGTTTTCCCCTTGCGCGGACTTTCTGCGACGTATAGCGGGAAAAAAATAACATTTACATCGTTAGATAATGCCCGTCTTAAAAACTCGGCAGAATCAACATATACGATACACCACGAAGCTATTCCGTATTGGTATGAGGAGTTGACTGCTCAAGCGTTCGGACGCGGAATCATATCTATTGACGGGCTTCAATACGCCGTTTCAGACTACTCGTCGCAAAACGTAGGAGACGAATACTGCGAACGTATGGCAACGACTATCCGGGCCACAAAGGTACGAGATGTAGCATTCGGTTGCTCGTCAACGACTACCGAGGAACAGTCGGCCTTGCCTAATGCGCCTGCCTTAGCAGTTCGCTCTATAACGCAATGCTTAGACGCGCCGGTAGACTTAACAGTCGGATTTACAGGAACGTCTCCAATTACGGCGACGGTTATCAATGCAAACGGGCTTACTGTTACATTTAACGGTACAACGATTAACGGAAGTATTGACGCCAAGTCTATGACTATTCGAGGTCAAGCGACCGAATCAGTATCCGTACAGGTTCGACTATCTAACTCGATTGGCGTCGTAACCGAGACATACAACATAATCGCAGGACCATGCTGTGAATTTACCGGACTTTCTTACACCCTAGTTTAATATGGCAACGAAACAAGTTAATATTAAGGTCGCAACGGCCGGCTCAACAACCGGGCCATTTACGATTAAGGACCAAGCACTAAACGTCATTGGGACCGCAACCAGGACTGAACTTTTGGCAGGCAAAACTTTTACCGTAGACGACTCCGTTACGCAGTTTATTGTATTATCGACGGACGGCGTTTGTAATACGTCGCAGTCTCTTTTGTATCTCGACGGCGTACCTCAACCGATAACGTACTACCGACTCTACGGATGTGATGCGGGCGTGGCATCGGTAACAACCCGTATTGCTCCGTATATGGCTAATCAGAGATACGTGCTTCCGACATCGCCTACGCCTGTTTTCTATACGTACACCGGGCAGTCGTTTACAACAGCGACAACGCCTAGCGATTGGAACGGAAGCGTACAGCGCACGACATTACAAGGTTGTCCTTAGTTTCGTGAATAAGTACCTCTTGCATTAGGACGACAAACCTTGTACTTTTGGATTGTACATAGCAGTACCGAGGCAATTAGTGTTTTTCAACTTTAAACATCAAAAAGATGCCCATTAATTTTAGCAACTTTCTTGCTTGTGGCACGAATGGCTGTCAAACAGCTTCTTTGCCAACTGCTATCGCGGATGCTTGCGACCGCGACGTACTAGGTGGTCGTATCAACGACATCTATTTTATCGACTGTTCGGAAGAAATTACAAACTTAAACCTTGTTGACACAGCTTGGTGGACCGGCTTAATCACAGACGCGAAAATTCACAACTTAGGTGTGGGTATCGGTTCGTATGCGAAAAAGAACTCCGCTACTTTTGATGCGGGTGGTTGTGGTTCTCCTACTATCGAGAGCATCGAATGGGCGATTCAATACGAATTGTTCTGTATCGACAAAGGTTCTACGATGCACACGCATGAGTTCGCAAACGCGCTTCTTAACGGAGCAACGAAAAACTACAACGTAGTTGCTCGTTTATGCGGAGGCGACAACTTAATCGTTCCTATCGGAAAGGTTGACATTTCTGACTTCGACAACATTTTGCCGAACGCTACGGACCAATTTATGTCATTCAAGTATGAGTTCTCTTGGAAGTCAATGTCTGTTCCTCATATTTTGGACGTAGCCGGATTATCTACTGTTTTAGCGAAAGCGACTCGTGGGTAACGCAAAGGACTAGATTTGATTGATTGATTGATTCTTTAACGGGTGGTAGGCGGGTTAGTCTGCCACCTTTTTTATTCCTATGAGCAAACCAATAACTCCCGAAAATGCCCAAGATTTAGTCGGTCGCCTTGCGTCAAAAGACCAAGAGATAGCTACTTACTTACTGCATTATTTCAAAAAGATTAAGACCGAATTGTGTACCCATACGCAGGGTAAATTGTTCGACAAGGTTCTAACTGTTTTCAACAACGAGGAACCGGAGTCGAGCAAGTTTGTATTGAACACGTACGAATCGGTAACTAAAGGTTCTATATGGCGAGGCATTGATAATCTATCTAGGATTTTCAATAATACAGGTTTTGAGGTAACGGGAGACGCCTCCACAATTGCCAAGCTAAACGAGTCGGATTTTTTTACAAAGTATGTTTCGGACTTTATTTCTATCTCTACGGCTGTGGACCCAAATACGGTTCAGGTATGGATAAAAAATAAGGCCGGAGAATGGGTATCTAAGTTCATTCAGACGCAATTTATTGTTGTGCTAAACGACAACGAGATTGGTTTTATCGTTGCAGAGGAAAGCGATTATGAATTGACTGTCGACAACGCGCTAATTGGCATGGTGCAAAATTCTTATACCAAAGGAAAGAAGGTGACGCAGTCGTTTTTTGAAGGCGTAACGTACCAATGGAAAGAGAAAATCAAGTACGTCTACATAACAAGAGAGCAATACGTCGAAGTATATCGCGACGGCAAAGAAGCGGAGGTTGTTATTGAAAACTTCGCGACTCCATTAAACTCGCCGTACACATATACAGGCGTAGAGAAAGTAGAAAAGGGCGTGTATCATTCGGCTATGGCGGGCTTTATTCCGTTCGGAAATCACGCATTAATTCAGCACAGAACTTATCGCTCCGTTGAAGCATTATTCGGCTATCCTCGAATGAGCGAAATTGAATTGCCTTGCGACGTTTGCGTAGCCGGAGAGGAGGCAGTAGATATTACAGACGAATTTCCTACGGGTCTACGTCCTTGCCGAAAATGCGGAGGAACGGGACACTTATCGTTGCAGTCGCCATTCAAAATTTACAAGCGTAAATTGTTTCCGGACAACCCGGAGTTAAACGCAAACCTTAAGCCCGTTGAGTTTTTTACGCCTGACATCGCTATCCTAAACTACAACGCCTCCGCTTGGAAGGAGACATTGCAAATGGGCGAGGACGCTATCTATATTCAACAGCGCGTTGAGACAGGAAACGTTGAGTCCGCAAAGAGTAGAGAGAAGCAACTCGAGTCTATGTATGCGTGGCTTGGCCGTATCTCAAACGTGATTTATCACAACATCAAGGAGTCGCTAAACAATTACGCTTTATTGACGGGGGCCGGAGAGGTTACTGTTAACAAGCCTATCAGTTATGCGATTATGTCCGAACTTGAGGCATTCGACTATCTGAACAAGATTGTTTCAACAGATGCGCCGGTATTCATCAAGACGACGCATATTGAAAACTTCTTAAATCGCTACATTTCCCGTACGTCTCCTGTCATAAAGATAGTTGAAGTCCTTAAGCGTGTAGACCCATTTGTTTTCTATACGACGAATGATATGCAGACCTTATCTGATTCCGCAGTCCTAGCTGACTACGATTGGAAGGTCCATAGCTACGCGTTTCCGTTACTGATGCAGATGTACTCGAGGAACAAAGAAATCCTCGACAAAGACAACGAAGCGATTGAAGCCGAACTTATCAAAGTAATGACAGACAAATTCAAGCCTGTTGTCGGTTTAAATGATGTAGGAGGCGCAGACGCAGGTAAATTAAGAGGTTCCGTAGGAGGAATGTATTCTATGATTCAGATCGCTAAAGCGGTGGCGTCAGGAGAGTATGAACTCGATGCTGCAGTCGCGTTAATTATGGACCGTTTCGGACTAACGGAGGACGAAGCAAGGAAGCAATTAGGAACACCAAGCGTACCGGTAGCATAATAAGATGTCGCACGAACAGATTTATGAGCAAATAACAAATATCACTCAAGACAGCATGTTGCTTTCGGCCCTTGAGAGAGATATGCTTGCAATCTTAATAGCAGAGATAAATGCGACGCTTATTACGTCGGGAGGTATCATAGAGGGAACGACTGTTTCTGTCGGGGCGTCTGTTTCTCGCTCTTTAAAATCGTTCTACGCAACGAAAGCCTACCAAAATAGCTTGTCCTCGTTACTTAGAAACATCGACGGAATCGGGACCGACAAGCTAAGTTTGTATAAGGACTTTGATTTGGTTATTCCGCGCAAGGAAATAAATAAAGCGCAGATGTCAGTCCTAGGCGAACTTATCGACGCGCTAGACGACAACGGGCTTAACGCTAGATTTAATCAGCCACTACGCAAGATTATTTACGATAACATTCGGCGCGGGAAATCGCAGACGGACCTAACAAAAAGCCTAAAGAAGTTTATCGTCTCAAGCCCTGACAAGGCAAGCGACCTAAAACGATATGTAAATACGACCTCGATTCAGGGTGCGGATGCGTATTCAAAAGTAATCGACAACGAGATAATGAAAAAGTATGAGAAGCGAGTAACGGCAATACGTGTCGTCGGGTCTCTTATTGAATCCTCGTCCCTACAATGTCGCCAGGCAGTAAATAAGTACCAACGGGAAATACCTATTGACAAGCTACCCGAATGGATAGCATTCGCAAAGGAGCATGGCGGGTCGGACAACCTTTCTAAAGACAATTTATCCTTGATAGGCGCGCATTATGGGTGCAGGCATCAATGGGTTCCAATCATTAAACCAACAAAATAATGGACTGCTTAAATAACCTAGTTTCTATCCGGGAGTTCTGCGACGCAGGCGCAACGGGTCCTTTTCTTAGCGATTTTGTCGAAGTGTCTACGACTATGCTTGCTCAATTAGCAAACGAGGAGGACCTTACCGGTAAAGCGTATGGCGACCGTTTAATTGCCTCCGCTATCGAGCAGGTAAAGGCCGACGTACAACTTTCAGCTATGGACGGATATGCCGTAAAGGATACCGTTTATACGTACAGTAACGCTTGTACTTTTACGAATAACCACTCGAATTGGGGCGTTATCCTAAACAACTTTCATCGCTCTGCCTACTCAACGATGTTTATCCCTACGATACGCTTCAAAGCTAATTTTACGGGAGAATTTAACTTGGTTTTGCATGACGGAAAGGTTGCTACTGTATTTATCGCGGAGGCGGTTGCGGGCCAAGAGGTATCTATCGAGGTAGCTTATTCAACAAAGATGCCAAACGTGAAGATTTACGCAGAGGACGCAACAAAAACATTCGCATTATTGCAATGTCCAACGACGACTTGTAGTTCTTGCTCGGCTAACAAGCAAGGGATTTACATTCAGTCGCAGGGGTGGAATCGGGTAACTCCTTCGAATCAACCTTGCGGATTTATTCCGACGGCATACTTAGCTTGTTCAGCAGACGAAGTCTTATGCAACGGAGTCAATCGGAACCGTCCGTTGTTTGCCAAGGCTATTGCGTTAAAAGCCGGAGCGTTGGCCTACACTAGACTGCTTCTTTCTACCCGCATGAACGATACAACGCTGAATATCGACCTAGACGCTGCTCGAACATATTTGAACACCTTAGAGGGCAAGTATCGCGAATTAATGTTTGGGTCCGCTCAAGCATACGGGAACGCTTCGACGAACGGAATCATTTATGTTATCCGTCAAGGATTGAAATCAGGTAACGATACTTGTATTGCTTGCAACGCGCAAGTCTACACCTCAACGGCTACGTTCTAATGATTGATATGCGTACAATATTGATAAACCTAAAGACGTGGGCGCAGTCGGAACGACCGATTGACCACGTCGTGCAGGCTGTCGAGCAAGGTAGTGCGTCGCTTAAAAACAGAGTGTTTAATTCCGAGAGCGGAACGAAGGACGTCAAAGGCGTAGGATTGGGAGGGTACTCGGACCCATACGCAAAAGTTCGACGAAAAATGGGACGGCAGACTGCCTTCGTAGACCTTGAATTGACCGGAGCGTTGCGTCGTGAAATCAAGACAGTTCGGGACGGCTCAAAGGTAGGGATTGCAATTGTCGCCAAGACCGAGCGAGAGAAGGCAAACTACTTAGAACAGAAATACAAACGACAGATTTTTGAAATCAACGAAAAGGAGAAGGATGAAATTATCGAAACAATCAAGTTTAATTTAAGCGAGGACGTAAAAGACATTGTCAATGGAAATTTATAGCATTTTAGCCGAGCGATTCGGAAACAAATTCGGCAAGTTCTATGAGGGCTTTATAGACCGCATCGACGGAGTGAATAAGCCGGTAGCTTATGACGGGAACGATTTAAAAAGCCTACACCCGCAGGATAATACGGATGCGTTCGCCTATATCAGACAGACGTCAACTCCGGATATTTCAACTGTTGACCTTGGAGGGGAGGAGAAGGAAGTCTTTGTGAATAACAAGTGTCGTGTTGTCTTTTATTCGGCAAAGCCTTTCAATAACTTTGCTATGCTTCAAGCGTTTACGACTGCGACGCAAGGATTAAGCGTTGATTTGTCAGCCTTATCGAATGATGTAGAGCAGGTTTATGCGACGGAAATCGGAGGCAAAAAGAACATAAGAGTCAAAAATATAGGATATATGTTTATCGACTTTTCAATTCGTGAGCGCGTTAAACCTTGTACTATTTACCCCTGTTAATATGGCTTGCTTAGATTGTGTTATTGACTTAGAGGACGTTGTAGTTTGCGATAACTCGGCGCAAGTTAAATTGCCGTTTACGGCATCGAACGAAGGGGACTATACTTTGGTGCTAGAGTTTGGACACGCGAGGTTGACGACCACAGTATTTCATACGGTAGGCGAGGCACTAGAGTTTGAACCGCTAAAGATAAATGAGGACTTTTGTTATTTCGGTTATGTTCTCGGCCCGGACGGGCTTCAACTTATGTTTAACGTAGACGGCAAAGAGCGCGGGAAGTTTAAGTTTTGCACTAAGACACAAATCACGCAATGATAAACGAACTACTTTTGGTCCTTGGTTATGTAGGCTTGTTTCGCGTATTTATTTATGCAATAGGCGAGCCACACGCAACGTTTAACGCTAAGGCTATACTTTCTATCTACCCATATATTTTATGCTCTCTAAGGGCCTTATTTTTAAGGCTCGATGTAACACTAAAGATTGAACGTCCAAAGACCAAAATCGAGCAGATTCAAGCGAGAGAGATGCACAAGAGTTATGTTGTCGAGTCCGTGATGCCATGGGCCGGCTTTCTAAATATGCTCGGGCTTTGTCCGACTTGTACGTCCGTATGGTTTTACGGCGCATTCGTGTTTTTACCCAACCTAGAGTACGGCATCGCGACGGCAATCAGTTTGTACGGAACGGCGTTGTTACTCTCTAAACTTTCAATAAAATGGATTTAAAAAATTATGCCCCCGGAAAGGTACACAAGTTGTCTCAAGAAGACTTCGACGCTTTAACGAAGGAGGACATCGCACAGTTAGCGAAGTTGCATCCCAACATGAACCCTGAACTGCTTATTGTTCGCGAGGGTACTGAAAAGCCTCGTAATGCAGCGACTTATCGCTCATTGAACTCGCTATTGTTTAGCGGACAAAAGTTCCGAATTATCGGTACTATGTTTTCTCCGCAAGCACAGACGGCAACTCGTCCTGCTGTTCAACCGGCATCAGCATCGAAGCCAACTTTGGCTGTCGACGAGTTCGTTGCTCCGGAGTCTCCAATCTTTTTAGATGCGGAAATCCCGACAGAAGAACCGGTAGCTTTTACACCTGAAATTTCAACCCAAACCCAAAATACAAATGTCACTAGAAAAAGTACTGCAAAGCCTCGGGCTAGACGAGGCGGAGATTCTAACTCTACAAAGTAACCCGGAAGACTTGACGCCATTCCAAACTAAGATTCAGGATAGCGTTAAGACTAAATTGCTAGAGGATGAAACCTTCTATGCGGGCTTGGATAAAAACAAGCTACCACAGGATTGGTTCAAAGGCAAGTTTGATGAAGGCGTTAACAAGATTGCTAGCTTGAGCAAGCAAGGAATTGATAAGCACTTCGGACTTACTGCAGATGAAAAGAAAACGTTTTCCGACGAGGACTTGAAAGACGTTACGAAGTACATCGCAAAGGCGACGGAAATCTACAAGGGCAAATTCACAGGCGATAAGGACATCGCTAAGTTGCAGGACGAAAACATTTCTTTAAAGGCTCGCCTTGAGGAAATGGGGACGCAGGTAACTACGCTCAAAGAGAAATTCGACTCTGATTTAACGGAGAAATTGACGGCGAAGGAACTCGAAACCTTGTCGTTAATGGAGGCTAGTAGCTTGCAGGAGAATGTTCCGGTTAAAATCGGTATCATTTGGGACAAGGTATTTGCCGGCGTTAAAAACAAGTACGCAGTAATTATTGATAACGGCGTTCCGTCTGTTCGCAAGAAGGACAACACGTCATTTAAGGTCGAAAATCCCGAAGTGAAAGGCAAGTACCTTGAACTAAAGGACGTTATTGCTATCGAGTTAAGAGGCATGGGAGCGTGGAAGGAAACCACGCCACAACCTGGGGGTACGCAAAAGGCCACAGTTAATGTTCAGCCAAACCGTAGCATTACCGACTCGGAAGCTATGAAAAAGAAAATCGCAGAAGAAGAAGCGTTTTTCAATTAGTAATACAATAGGTTTAGTTAATGAATCGAAACCCCTTTGCTTTTAGTAGAGGGGTTTTTTGTCTCCTGATAAAAAAAAACATGAAAAATATTTACCCTATTATTTGCTAAATTAAAATTTAGCGATTAAGTTTACAGAACAATAAGGGGAACGATACCCCGGAACTCTACGAAAAACAAAAAAGAAAATGACAACATTACAAGAGCGCATCGCACTAATCCCCGCGCACCGAAAAACAATCTTTAATACAACCGTAAAGCACTTACAGAAGTACTTCGAAATGAGTCTCGAGGAGGCTCAATGGGAGGGGCTAAAGAAACTCGAGCAAATCGAGGATACCTCAAAAAAACTAAGCAATCCAAATTCTCCATATTATTTCCCCTACTAACATGAGCAAGTCAAAAGTTATTCGTCGCGATTGGTTAAAACGTCAAATCATTGCAGGTAAAATCGAAATCAAATGCAAAGGCATTTATACCGACGACTATTACCACGACGGTCAAACAAATTATTCAATATCAGATTGGCAGTTAGCCGACATTTCGGACTTCCAAGACCACGACTTTACCTACACTTCGGGCTATGCTCGTCAAGAGGAAAACGGAATGATTCATTGGACTATGCTTCACAATCACTACTACGATTGTCGCCTAATATCAGACGAGCAAGCGGAGGCGTATCGCCAAGCGAAACTAGCTACGACACCCGTAGATAACCAAGGCGACCTTACAGGATTTGAAGGCGTAGAGGCCGACGAAATCAAAGAACTTATCACAGAGACAATCGCAGAGCATACAGAGGACGAGCAATGGAGAATGTCTCCGGAAGAACAATTAGAGGACGCAATCGCAGAGGGTATTGTCGAGAATACACCACACGCAGAATTGGGGCAATTCGGAAAAGTCGGGGCATTCGGAGAAGTAGGGCCATTCGGGAAAGCATCGGAATACGTAGCAATTGACGAACGAATTGAGCAAGAGACGTCTACGCAACCACGCGAGGAGCGCATGAAACTCGCCATTAAAGCATCGATAGATTGGCTCGGTCTCGGCCTTAACGCAGACGACTTTTTCAATATAGAATTTCAGAATAACAAGGCAACTATTATGGCAACCTATTCGTCTCGCAAAGCTAATCAAATTATAAAAGCGGGGTTTCCTCTTAAGGTAGAGGAAAGCGGTTGGTTAACATACGATTCTTATCATTTACGCATTATCTTAACATAGACCATGGAAAACAACATAGACAAAGCCCAACAATCTTGGCAAAATTTAAGCGAGTTCGCATACGCCCTGAAATCAGAAGGATTCAGGGTTATGGTCCCGGAGAAAGAACCGCGCACGTATTTTTACATCGAGAAAAATGGCATACTAGCCTACATTCAGAAAGACAGCATGTTCGGCTTCGGATATGGCACGCTTAACTACCCGACAAAAGTCTACGGAACCGGCTACAAAATTCACTCACACGCCCCGGCAACGATTGAATATGCTGAACGTCTTTGCTCAAAAAATCACTGCCACCCGACCGCACGAATTTACAAATCGCTCGAGGAATACGCGGACGCAAACTCATGGCAAAATTATTTAATGCTATAATTTGCTAAATTAAAATTTAGTAATTATATTTACATATCAATCAAATTTCAATCTTATGAAATCATTTATCACAACCCAATTCAATAAGGTCGCAGAACACAAACACGCAGACCTTATCTTTGCAGGAGCAAGTTTCATTACCTATTGCATTCTTAATCACTTTTATCCGGACCCATTATAATGAAACCTATCCACGAGCATATAATTGCAGAGAACAACCATTCTACACACGCATCGGACCTTATCGTTAAAGTAATTAATTGGGCAGATAAGCGCGCGCTCCTTAAGCCGGAGAACGTTAAATCACAAATGCTCAAAGTAATGGAGGAACTCGGAGAGACAGCCTCCGCGATAAACAAAGGCAAGAGGTCCGAAATAATTGACGGGATAGGCGACACGTTCGTTACCCTAATTATTCTATCTGCTCAGTTAGGCTTCGACCCTACGGCATGCTTATCTTTTGCTTACGCCGAAATCGCAGAACGTAAAGGCAAGTTAGTCGACGGAGTTTTTATCAAGGAATAATTTCACATAATCAATACAGCTATGTCAACATCATTACTAGGTGACGTCTCCCCGGTCAAGAACTCAAATCCCGAGGCTAACGCCAACGACACGTACTATTCGGTATGGGTCAAGTATAACGGGAAGCCAACCGCTCTTTTGTTTACAGAACTTGAACTCGATGTCGCATTAGACCGAGCAGAAAAGAATCGCGACGACGTCAAAGGAGACGTGAGACCGGCGACACTTCTCGACCAATAGAGAAAGGACGGTTGCCCGAGTGGTCAGGGACCGGTCTGCAAAACCGTTGACAGCAGTTCGAATCTGCTACCGTCCTCCAACCTTAACCCAACAGAAAATGAACATATTTGAAGCGCAAAGAGTACTAGACGGACGGAATTTATCAATGTTTATTCCAAAGTCATTTCGCCAACAGGCAAAAACGACTACGGAGACAAATTTGTTAAAGCAACAGAAGTCAAGAAATGCAACAAAAAGGCAACGTGTTGCAAGAAAGAATCAACGGATTTTTTCTTAAAAGTTTAGTCAGGTAGCTTAACCGGAAAAGCAGTTATTGGAATTCCGTTACAGGTTCGAATCCTGTCCTGACTACGCAGAAATCCAACACAACGACGTGGTAGCCCATACTCTTTGGAGGTAAGGGAGACAACCGTGAATTGATAGTAGCGGAGCATATCCTAACCATAATTATAGGAACGTGCAATGGTTGACGGCTCGGAAAGCACGAGCAATTTTAGTCGGGTGGCGCAAAGGTAGCGCGTTGATGAGCTTCGGCAAAAGACAAAGGTTACAGGTTCGATTCCTGTTCTGACTACATTTTTTTTGTAAACGTAGAGAGTTTCATAAAGGCCCGGATAATGTCCGGGTTTTTTATTGTGAATAAGCGCATTTGCATGGCGGGCTTTCGCTTTGTACTTTTACATCAACACAGGGACGCCTCCCGCATCAGGTAATCTACCGACTGGTTATTGCTACCGTAAAGCATAAAATTCCATAGTATTTTTTTAGTCGCGAGTCGCAGTAGACTTCGGACTTATTTGTACAACTTAAATCTCACAAAGATGCCTTTAAATTATCCATCGACCTTTACAGGTTGCGCACCAAAGACAGCTTTCTTAGCGGACTACTTTGGTAAGAACGTTCCAACAGGACGCGACAACGGTTCATTAGCGTTCTTGCAGTTCTTGTTGTCAGCGCAGAACACTAGCGGTGTTCGTAAATTATCGGACGACATTTTAGCTGTACCGGGCAAGAAGCGCGGAGTTAAAATGTTATTCGAATCGCCTTTATGCGTAAAGGTTTGCTCTACGGAGTGGAATTGCGCAGACCCGAAGGCCCCTATTTCTCCGGCAGTTCAGTATGCAGAGTTCGACATCGAAACTGAATACCATGCTTGTACGGATGCAGGTGCTCCGGCAGCGTTAACGTTCACAGATTCAGAGTGGGCAGGCTTCTGCGACTTAGACGACGAAGCGTTCTTGCAAAATCAATTTGCTCAATTCGACATGTCGATGTTCAAAGCAGTTGACAAGCAGTTAGTTCAATTGTTCCGTACATTAATCGACATCTCTCGCGAGGTTTCTTTGCCTTTCTTGCGTGTGAACTCTACTACGGGTTACACAGTATTGGCAGACGATTGGTTACTATGGGTATCCGAGAAATTATCGGACGAAGGAATTGACATCGCTGACGTTGTTATCTTCGGAGGTCGTATGATTAAGACAATTTCGCACAAGTACAAAGTTGCTACTGCTTCGACAGAAGGCTTTGACTTAAGCGCGACAGCAGGCGACGTTCCTGAATTGTTCTACGACAAGAACTTTGACAGCGTATTCGGTACTAACGCATTCGTTGTAGTTCCTAAAAAATCGTTACAGTTGGTAGCGTTCAATAAGTACGTTGGACAAAAATCATTCCGTGGCGAGAAGGAAATCAACTTCACAAAGGTTATGCCTTTGGGTAACGGTACGTCATTGACGTTCGACTACCAATGGCGTCGTGATGTTGACTGTCCAGGATACACATACTTCCCTTCTTTAATGGCGGAGTTAGTGAAGACTGTATCAGGCGCATGCGCGAATCCTGACGCGGACGGCTTATTAGTATTCAGAGATTGCGGAACTAACGCATTACCTGTTTGCGTATAAGCAAATAAAATTGCCTACGGTATTGCTATGTACAAAGGCGGGGGGCAGGAGAAATACTTGCCCCTTTTTTTTAAATCCAAAACGACCCGATGAAAATTTCTGAACATTTAGATTTAGTAGAGGTTATGGTATCCGATTCGGCCAAGCGACTTGGAATTAATAATATGCCAAGCACAACGGCAATCGCTAACCTTCAACTTCTTGCATCTGAAATCTTCGAACCAATTCGCGCTCATTTTGGCGTACCGGTTCATATCTCAAGCGGTTATCGGTCATTAGAATTAAACAAGGCTATTGGTGGCTCATCTACTTCACAGCATTGTGCAGGAGAAGCCATAGACATCGATATGGACGGAAGTTCAAACGGCGTCAGCAACAAAGACATTTTTGAGTTTATCAAGAACAACCTTCCATTCGACCAATTGATATGGGAGTTCGGAGATAACTCTAATCCTGATTGGGTCCACGTTTCATACGATTCATCAGGGAAGCAACGAGGGGAAGTCTTGCGGGCAACAAAAATAAAGAGACGTTCGGTGTATGCACCTTTTAAATAGAGCTAACAATGAGTAATATTCAAAATTTGCGAGTCCTAGTAGACGAATCCGGTGCATATTTAGGTGGCGTATTGCTTCCTTACGACTTAACTGTCTATATCAACGGAACGGAAACAGCAAAGGTAATTACCGGCAAATATGTTACAGATAATGGGACATCAATTACCGAGCATAATACAAACGTTCCGGGAAGTATCTTTGTTACAAAAGTAACGAACCCATTAACCTTTGCCTCCGCATACCTACTCGAGTCAGTAGGAGCGGTTTACGGATTCATTATCAACTACTCTCCGGAATGCGTACAAGCGACTTATTTGCTCGGGGAGAACTGTACGACTCCGGTACACACAAAAGACTGCGAGCGTGGCGATTTGGTGGCTAAAATCGACGAAGTTAAAACTGCGATTGAAGGCATCGAGTTTAATATTGGTGCAGTAAATATTGCGGCCGAATCTATCAACCTTATTAATGACGGCGTAGAGCAACGTCTTGACACGTTAATTGCCCGTCCAATTTATCAGTTAGTTTACGGAAAGCCCATTGAGGTTTGTGTTCAAAACGGGACGGCTCGTCAAACGATGCTCGTTCGCGACGTCATTTATTACGAAACGATTGGCGATAGCGAAACGACAAGCAAACAGTATTCTACTGACGGGGTAAGTTGGACAACGGTCGCTCCTATTGGTCAATTCTCGATTGGTGCTTGTAAGCTAGAGTTCAGTCATATTGAACAGCGTTTGGTAACGGCGGGACAGACTTCGGTTGTGTCTCCGGGTCAATATCACGGCATTTCGTATAAGATTCTGTCAGGTATTGTTAATGTAACAATCGACGGCGTAACGCTTGCGTATGAAAAGGGCGAGTTTGACGCAGAAGAAGCAACGGGTTTGCTACAATCAACCTATGAGTTTACTCCGCTAACAGGTGGGGCAGTTAAAATCAAACTATCGTACTAAGACTATGCCGGTAAATTGTAACGAACGTTTTCTTATAAGCATCGAACCTTATTGCTGTGGCTATGAGGGCAACGCATTAGACGTAGTAAGCACAGACATTATCCAACCGTCAAACGGTAATTCCGCAGGCAGTATTGGGATTAAGGTATCCGGAGGGACGGGACCTTACAAATTTATGTTGACGGATAATGCCCCGGCTGAAACAACTCCGACGATTATAAGAAATTGGCAGGTAAACGAAACATTCTCACGCTTGCCAATGGGAGAATACCGGATAGTAGCTGTCGATTCTTGTGGACTTAGTTCATTTTATACCGTAGTTTTAAGTGGTCCACGTCTTTATACTGCCTCACGAACTGAATTGTTTACCAAAAACAACTGCGACGCAAACTCTGTATCGACGGAAGTTCCGTTTACAAAGTTTTATTCATCGTACGTTTCTCAAGAGTACGCGGATGCTCAACGCGATTCCGACGTAAATTATCATGTTGAAGGACAGATATACGCCAACGCTAATGGCGTTTGTTTGATTCCCGACATACACACCTACACTCGCGTTCAGCGTTTCATAAAAAACGATTGTCCGGCAGGGCAATATCCGGTTGCAGACGTTGAATTTAGCCGGGACTATACATCAAGTATTTCAGATGTAGACGCCTACGCTATCGCTATTGCGGACAATAGTTTTAATGTCGACGGGCAAGCGCATGCAAATGCGACAGGGACGTGTGCAGATCAAATAACGTATTTTGCTACACGCTCTGAATTGTTTACAAAAAACAACTGTTCGACCGGAGGACAAGGCTCGCAGGTAATGTACCTTAAGCAATACCTTTCGACTATTTCGCAAGCGGACGCAAACGTAAAATCAACGAGCGACGCTAATTATGCTAGTGAAGGACAGACGTATGCAAACAATACCGGCGTTTGTATTTATACCGACTACACAGCTACCCGTACAGGTAAATTTACCAAGTCTTGTGGCAACGGCACTTATTCGCCTGCGGTCCTTTTTACAAAAAGCTACACGTCTAATCTATCGCAAGCGCAAGCGGAAGCTATCGCGGACCTTTACTTTGATTCGGACGGTCATGCGTATGCAGAAGCCAACGCCGTTTGTACTTATATCGCTACGCGTTCGGGAACCTTTACGCGTAATAACTGTGTGGCCCCGGCAACCCCAGGTAGTGTTACTTTTACAAAGACATATACGTCCTATGTAAGCCAAACAGATGCAAACGCAACAGCTACGGCCGACACGACATTTACAGCCGAAGGACAGGCGTATGCGAATGCAAACGCGACTTGCTCGCTTAATACGTACACCGTAACTAAAACAGGAACGTTTACTAAGCAATGCGGGACCGGAACAAACGTTGGAACTGTAAACTTCTCGAAGACATATTCATCGAATATTTCTCAATCGGATGCGCAAGCTACTGCCGACGCTAACTTTAATAGCGACGGACAAGCGTATGCCAACGCTAACGGAGTTTGTTCTTATTCAGCATATCGCTCGGCTATATTCACAAAGAACAATTGCGACCCCGGATACCAAGGTTCACAAGTTTCGTATTCTCAAACATACACGTCCCTTGTTTCACAAGCCGACGCCGACAATATTGCAACGAGTTTATTTAATAACGAAGGGCAGGCTTGGGCAAACGAACGAGGAACTTGCACCTATGTACCTCCGACAACTTACTCTGCATATCGCGTAGGGAATTTTACCCGGAATAACTGTCATGCTTACGAAACGGGGACAACCGTTACATTCAGCAACACGTACACGTCGACGGTATCGCAAGCCGACGCGGACGCAATTGCCTTGGCTAACTTTGATATTGACGGACAAGCGTATGCGAACACAAACGGAATGTGCGATGCAAATACAGTTTATACTGCATCTCGCTCCGGGGACTTCACACGTAATAACTGCGGGTCAGGCTATACCGGCGGAACAGTTTCGTTCTCGAAATCTTATGACTCGTTTATTTCGCAGGCGGATGCAGATAATATCGCGAATGCCAACTTTGCTACCGACGGACAAAACTACGCGAATACAGCAGGAACGTGTAACATAATTACATACTCGGCATATCGCTCCGGGACGTTCACTAAAAACGATTGTGGGGCAGGATATTCGGGTTCGGTTGTGTCTTTCAGCAAGACATATACATCGACTATATCGCAGGCGGATGCGGACTCTAAAGCAAATACGTACTTCAACTCGGAAGGACAGGCTTGGGCTAACGAGCGAGGTACTTGTACTTACATCACGCCAACGATTTACACAGCTTATCGGTCGGCTACGTTCACGCGTAATAACTGCGGAAGCAATTATGTCGGCGGTTCGGTTACATATTCAAACTCTTATGAATCGACGGTATCGCAAGCGAATGCGGAGGCGATTGCAGACTCGCAGTTCTCAACTCAAGGACAGGATTATGCGAACGCAAACGCTACGTGTACCTACGTTCCGCCTGTTACCTATTATGCATATCGCTCGGGTTCGTTTACTAGAAACAACTGCGCCGTAGGATTTATTGGTGGAACGGAGACATTTGCTAAGACATATACTTCAACGGTATCACAAGCCGATGCGGACGCTATCGCTAACGCGAACTTTAACGCGGACGGACAAGCATACATTAACGCCTACGGTACATGTACGGGAGGAAGTTACAACGTCAACTTGTACGCGATGCGTATGGCAACCGGTATCGCTTCGATTTGGTACGGAATTAATGACGCGTCATGTCCTAGCGGAGGGGCTTCTATTTCAACTTCCGGAAGTTTGAAATATGGATTAAGCGTCCCTTATGGCTCGACTCTTTATGTACAGCTTCGTGACTCTAGCGACCAAATTGTACTATCTTGCATCCAAGAGGGAGTGAACACTTATTGCTCGTCATTTGACGGATGCAATCATTCATTCTACATTACCGGAAATCGCGACTTATCGTTTAACACAAACCCTTCATTAACCTGCTAAAATATGCCTCAATCGACGATACAATATTTTGACTTTACGGCCTCGGTTACTTACGGAAACGTAGGCGACCCGAAGCCATTGAATCCGGTAATTGGCGACACCTTTATTACAACGGATACGGGGACAGAAGCAGGAAATATGCTCGAGTCTTTTGTGTTCGGAGGAACGCAGTGGACACAATTGCTTGAATATCCGGCAGACGGTCCGGTTGGTCCTATTGGTCCGACGGGTCCCGAAGGGCCTCAAGGTATTCAGGGTATTCAAGGAATAAAAGGCGACAAAGGAGACCAAGGGGATATTGGTCCGCAAGGCTCAACCGGCCCGACAGGTCCAACCGGGCCTATGGGTCCTACGGGAGAAATGGGTTTGCAAGGATTAACAGGTCCGCAAGGTTCTACCGGACCAACCGGACCACAAGGAGACCAAGGCATTCAAGGATTAACGGGCGCAACCGGCCCAACAGGACCCGAAGGACCACAAGGTATTCAAGGACTAACAGGTGCAACGGGATTAGACGGAGCAACGGGGCCGACCGGCCCAACGGGTCCGCAAGGATTAACCGGTCCTGCAGGAGCAGACGGATTAGACGGTGCAGTAGGACCGACAGGTCCACAAGGTCCACAGGGATTGACAGGCCCTACGGGATTAACCGGACCAACGGGGCCACAAGGACCTCAAGGGACTCAAGGATTAACGGGAGCAACAGGCCCTACGGGGCCAATAGGACCTACCGGACCAACAGGTTTGACCGGTTCAACAGGTTTGACCGGACCAACGGGACCCGCAGGGACTCCGGGAGCAACAGGACCAACGGGACCAACAGGTCCGACAGGGAGTCCTGGCCCAACGGGGCCGACAGGACCAACCGGTCCAACAGGGCCTTCCGGGACGTCTAATGGTTACGCTACGGCAATGAATCAGTACACAAACACGAACTCCGACGTAATGCACAAAAGCATTCAAATAGGCGTAGACTATGCCTCTGCATACGGAGTTCGTACTTTTTCAAGGACTAAAGCAAACGTACCGGCATGGGAGTGGCATTATATGATTCAATTCCAAGTTAAACCGGGATACGATATTAATATCGAATTAGAATGGAAGGTAATTCACGTTAGAATCGACGGAGATTGGCCTCAAATGAGGGTCTATAAAGGAGAAGTAGGTTTTTCAGCAAATAGCGGTTGGTATTCAAATAGATGGAATTACCAATTAACAGCAAACGGAAATGACAACGGAAATCAAAGTGCATTAATGGACGCCGGATATTTAACGCTAGCAGTTTCGCCGTACAATTGGAACCAAAAAATAATCGTTGTCGCAGAGGTAACTTGCTCAAATTGGGACGGAGTTAACGTTCTTTATCCTTAATTAATAAAAACATGAACATCGAATACAAAATCATTCCAAAAAGTAACGTTGTCGCAAAGAGTCAAGACGGTCTTTCTCTTGTAATTAAAACGATTCTGTCTGACGTTGAGGCTACCGACGAAAACGGGAACAAGGTAGTAATGGAGGACCTAATTACCATACTTCCCGAACCAAACGAAGGAGCGTACACCCCTTTTTCTAGCATTACGGAGGCTATGATTCTTGCATGGATTGTAGAAATAGACACGTTCAATTTCGAAGGAGTTAAAAATTCTCTACGGGTGGAACTTGAGATGCGAGAGGCAAGCAATGTTATTGTTGACGGTAAACTTCCTTATCAGGTATGATTGTAGACCAAACAAATTACTACCAATTCGTTCCGGCGTTTTCCGAGCAGGAACTAGAGTGGATAGGGAACCTTCAAAGTTTATATCCATTTGTCGAGGCAACTACCGTAGGCAAATCAGATGCTCGAGTACGGAAGTCAAGCGTAAAATGGATGCATGAGGACGAACGTTCTGCATGGGTTTATCAGCGCATCAACGAAATGGTATCAGAGGCGAATAGCGCGTTGTGGAATTTTAACATTGCAGGACGCTTTGATTCAATTCAATATACGGAATATTACGAAGGCGGAGGTCATTACGATTGGCATATTGATATTGGACCCGCACCGATTAACCATAGGAAAATTAGCGTTACGATTCAATTGTCAGAACCTGGGGAATATGACGGAGGAGACTTTGAGATATGGAATGGTGGAGACTTCAAGACAGTAGATAAAGCAAAAGGAACAGCGATATTGTTTCCGAGTTACTTAATGCACAGAGTAACACCCGTAACAAAAGGCACACGAAAGTCCCTTGTTTTATGGGTAGGAGGGGAACCGTTTAAATGACAACTTATTAGGTATAATGGAAGAAACAGAAAACAACGGAGCAGAACAAAGTGGTATCTTACCAAAAATTAAATTTTCGGAATTTGTGCAACACCCGGTAACAGCGATGTTAATTATTGCGCTGTTTGGTTTAGGCTATTTGTTCGTCGATAATCGTCTTATGTATTCAACGCAAATTTCTCAACAAAATACGCGCATTGTTACTTTGGAAATGAAGGTAGACGACCTTACGAATAAGTTGCGACGTTCTGACTCCCTTTTGTCTTCCGCCTCCTCAAAGATTATGGTTTTACAACAACTCGGAAAAATAAAATGAAAAAGCTAATCTTGTTATCCGTCCTTTTGCCCCTTTATTCTTGCATAACATCTGTAGCAGAAAAGGGCTTTATTCATCAAGTCGAACAAAAGTTCAAATTTCTTGCAAAGAAGCCCGAGTCCGACATCGTTATGGAACAGTATGAGCAAACGGAACGAAAAGCAATATTGGCTTCGCAAGCCGTCGATTCGACACTCGAGTCTAAGGTGGAATCTACTGCGAATAGGATAGAGTTTTTGAAATCAAAAATTAGGAAACTATCAAAAGAAAACGAGCAACTAAAATATCGACTAATTGACCTAGAAACAGTCTCAGATAATTGCAACTGCCCGTTAAATGTTCGGAAATCATTAGACAGCATATCCATTACTACTTCACACCCTTTCTATGGGAAACGCTAATTTTAAAATATACCTTGTATTAGTGTCGGCAATCGTATTGCTTGCGACTATGCTATTGCGTGATTGCGGAGGCAAACAAAATGTCTCAAAAGATACCGTTTGGGTTGACGGGAATCCATACGAGAAAGTAAGTCATACGTCCGACACTATTTACAAGGATACAACAATCGTAAAATATCGTGCAGGAAGTTCGATAATTCGCGACACGACTATTTACTTATCCGCACCAATAAACGTTGACACAGCGTTAATTCTTAAAGCCTACTACGCACGTAATGTTTATTCTGATACGTTGCGTTTTGATTCCCTAGGATATGTTGCTGTCCGGGATACAATTTCACGAAATTCTATTGTCGGTCGACGTTACTATGCAAGCCTCCGCGAACGAACTGTCAAAGACTTAACGATTGTTAAGGAACCTCGACGTGGAAGCCTATGGCTTGGTATGGGATTTTCAAGTAATATTACGACAGACGTATCGCTATTGTATCAGTCAAAAAAGGAATGGGGAGTTCAGATTGGAGCAACCCTTGACGGCAAAGATATTTATTACCGTAGTGCATTCTTTTACCGGCTTACCAAATAGTGAATATTTGCTAAATTATTTTTTAGCATTAAGTAGTTTTTTGTTACCTTTGACGTATGAACCTTAAGAAATCAAAAGACATCTTGAAATACGTCGTACAAAAGGAGTTCTTTCCAAAGTATGCTCCAGGCGTTAAATGTTGGATATTCAAATCCCGAGGCAAGGATGCTCGTGGCTTACCACAAGAGTTTTCCGACGAGGAAATGCAGTTGATTATCGCGGGAATTAACAAAATGACTGCGGAATTAACAGCAAAATACGGGCAAAATCAAAATAAATGCGTTGTTGAGAAAAAGCAAACGTCAGGTATTCGCGTCGCTCGAGTAGCAAAATCAGCCTCTTAATTTTTCTTTGCGTTTGTAAGGTCCTATTTTCGATTTTCATTAATTTTTATTCTAAAAAATATTAGTCGGACGCTTGTTTGCTAAATTATAATTTAGTAATTTAGATACATCAATTAATCTAAAGCGTCAGAAAATGCAAAAACTCTTTAAAGCGTTGGCAGAATTTCAGCAAGAATGCCCGCCAATCCATGAGGGGAACGACACGAAACACTATTCGTACGCCTCTCTTAATGACATTCTAAACGTCATTAATCCTCTACTCAAGAAACATAAACTTGGGTTTACTCAGCCTATCAACGGCAACATTATCAAAACCATATTATTCCATGAATCAGGCGAGGTTCTTGAGTCGGAAATAGAAGTCCCGACCGGAATACAGCTACAAGGAATGAATCACTTTCAGGTAATGGGTTCGGCGATAACCTACTTGCGTCGTTACGCACTTAGTTCGATTTTGGGTATCGTTACGGACAAAGATAACGATGCAAACGGGAAGGCTATCGCAGAGAAAGCAAGAGCGCAAGAACAGCAACCGGCTTTCGACTACAAAGTTTGGAAGGATACGCTAGATTCGTTAGCAACCAAAGCAGACGTCGTTGCTCTTTACAAAGCGAATACAGTCGTCGTCGATGCAAACATCGAACTCAAGAAATTATTTACTGTTCGTCAAGAACAAATTAAATCCGGTAAATAATGCAAGAGATAACCGAACAAGCGTGGCGAACACAGCGCAAGGCGCGATTTACCGCTTCACAGATTTACAAGTTATTCTCCGAACCTAAGACTAAGGCCGACAAAGATGCAGGTCTTTTATCGGAGACTGCAAAGGGTTACATCGTCGAGGTCGCTATGGAGCAATTAACCGGATACCGCAAGGTAGTCAAGGCGGAAGCTATGGACCATGGAATCGAACACGAGGACGAAGCATTCGAGGCGTTTAACAACCTAACGGGGCTTGGCTTCGAGTTTACGGGCAAAACGTTCTATTCATTAGGCGATAACTCCGGTGCATCTCCGGACGGCGTTAAATACGAAGGCATCGACGTCGAAGCAGTAGCAGACGTAAAATGTCCATTCGGGCCAATCGGGTTTTACAATCAGAAAATAATGATGCTCGAGGATAAAGGACTTCAAGGCGTACCGGCAGAATATTTCTATCAGATGCAACTACAGATGCTAGCTACCGGCGCAAGTCGCGGGTATTTGGTTAGATACCTGGCCGACAGGCAGGCTGACAAGTTCGGTAACAGCTACGAATATGGCTTACCACTAGAGCATCGAATCTTTTGGAAGGAACTCAAAGCGGATACAAACGTACACGACCAAATCCTCGCTAAAATAGCAATGGCGGAGGCGTACAAAAACAGAGTTATAGAACAATTTTTAAAGAAGCAAACAATCAATTAATCAATCAAATCATGGACAAGTTAGTAAGTATCAGAATCGACCTAGACAAAGTAGATAATGCGCGAGTATTTCAAGGAGCAAAAGGTCGTTACCTTGACATCGTTGGCGTCTTAACCGAGACATCAGACCAATACCAAAATAACGGATTCGTTACTCAACAGATAACGAAAGAAGAACGTCAACAAGGAGTTAAGTTGCCGGTACTAGGTAACTTTAAAAAGTTGATGGACCTACAACCAAAGGGATATGCACCGAACGTTCCTAGCGTTCCGGCGATTCCACAAGGAGTTACGCAGGGACCAACAGGGGTAAAAGGTAACAGCCACCCGCAAGGCGTACAGATGTCAGCACCTGCAAGCGGACCTGTTGGACAGGTTGGTGCGCCGGGGGTTCCGGGAGTTAACGGCGACGACGATTTACCATTTTAAGTTTAACAGCCCCTAGAAATAGGGGCTTTACTATTTTAAATTATGGAAACACAAAATCAAAATACTGCATGGGCTAAGTTCGAAGCATTTGACAAAAAGAATCCGGACATCTATGTTCAGTTTAGGCGAGTAACGAACACAGCAATTATGCGTGGACAGAAGCACTTATCTGCAGAGTTAATTATCAATCAATTACGGTGGGAGTCTCCCGTATCGTCAAAGAATGACCCATACAAAATACCTAATTGGATTAAGCCTTTCTATTCCCGCAAATTCATGCGAGAGTATCCGCATTATGCCGGCTTTTTTAAGACAAAAAATAGCATCGCAGACCAATAATGAACAAACGAGAATCATTCAACGACACGATAATCCGGGTATGCGCGGAACATTACAAAGCATCCATAGAAGACGTATGTAGCGACAGCCGTTCCTATCAGCATGGGGCTGTGCAAGCGAGGTTTATGGTCTGTTGGATACTTCGGAGGCATTACCGTTTGACATACGAACAGATAGCAAAACATCTTAAGCGCGGAGACCACACAACGGTCCTCTATGCCGTACGAAAAATGGACGATTTTTTCAGCGTATATGCCGACCTACGAAACGACCGAAAGGACATTATGGATAGGCTTAATATTAAAACTTTGTTCGATTAATTTGCTAAATTAAAATTTAGTAGGTAAGTTTAAGGACATAATCCGAACAGGACGCGGTGAGAGGCTTCCGGTTCGTTTTTAATCGGTTTTTACAAAACCATTCCCCGGTAGTTCTCTCACGCTATCGGGGATTTTTTTCGACTATACTATGACAACAGGAAAGGTTACAAAATCCAAAAGTTTTAAGTCGTTTACCGTGGTAACAAACCTTATCGCCAAGAACACAAACTTAAGCCTTAAGGCAAAAGGATTATTCCTTACAATCTCTGCGCTCCCGGACGATTGGGTCCTTTACAAGACGCATTTACAGACACTTTCAACTGACGGAAAGGAATCAGTTCGCTCCGCATTCGATGAACTCGTTCAGGCAGGGTTTATCGTTTCAAAGAGGCAAGTAGACGAGCATAACCGCTTTACGGGGTGGAATCACACGCTTTACGATACGCCTCAAACTAAGACACCGATTGCGGGTTTCCCGCTTTCGGAAAAACCGTCGGCGGAAAAGCCCACGTCGGAAAACCCGCCACTACTAAATACTAAACAATACACTAATGATAATGTACTAAATACTGAAAGACTAAATAAGGGGACACTCGATTTTTCGGAAAATGAGTTCGAGAAGTTTTGGAATCAATACGACAAGAAGGTTGGACGGGACGAAGCACTAAAGGCTTGGAAAAAATTAAAGAAATCAGACATCGAAGAAATGTTCTCCAAGATAGACGCATACGTCGCCTCAAAACCTGATAAAGTATATCGACCGAATCCGTCGACATTCCTCAACCAAAAGAAATGGAACGATGAACTAATTGCTCGCCCCGTAGTAGCTTCAAACTTCCGCACCGGTACGTTCATTCGTCCCGACTACAATAAGGGCTTAGAAGACAACGCAACGCCTCCGCCAATTCACAGAAGACCTAGACCAACAACAGACCCTAATTGGACACCTGACAGCATTAACTAATTCCTCCCATGATAACGATTTACGAAAACATTTTTTCAAAAACCCCGCACTACAAAACCATAGAGCATGCACTCGGTCGAATCCGTAATGGCTCGAGCAAGGACAAAATTTTAGCACTCCGAGCGCAGACGCATACCGCAACCGCAAACACGCTCAAGGCACAGCTACCGTCGGTATGTTTCTCCGGAACGTTTACCGAGCGCAAAGACGACGCATTACTCGAGCATAGCGGATTCATCGTACTCGACTTTGATAAGGTATTCAATCCTCCGGCTTACAAGGAAATTATTTCTCAAGACAAATACACCTACGCATGTTGGATAAGTCCTTCGGGCAACGGCGTCAAGGCACTCGTTCGTATCGCCGACCCGTCGAAGCATAAGGAACATTTCCAATCACTTCTTGAGTACTACCCGGACCTAGACAAATCCGGCATTAATGTCTCCCGGGTATGCTACGAATCATACGACCCGGAAATATACATAAACACAATGGCCGACGTTTACACGACCATTAAGTCATTCAAACTCGAGGACGTCCGAGTTGAACATAATTTCTCTGACAACGAAATTTTCCTGAACCTCATAAAATGGATGGACAACAAAGGCGACGTATTTATGACGGGCCAACGGAACATTTACATTTTCAAACTATCGGGGGCTTGTTGCCGGTACGGGATGCCTCAAGCCGTCGCGGAGGCAGAAGTACGCAACTATTTCAACTATGGCAACGACTTCTCGGTCAAGGAAGCTATGACCGCAGTACGTTCAGGATACAAGAAAAACATAACAGAGTTCGGGACTGCAAAATTCGAGAACGAGCGACTTATGACGACAGCGACAAACGTCGAGGTACCAATTTCTGTATCCGAGGACGAGACAACGGACCGAATCGGAGAAATCCTTTACGCAAATGACGTCCTAGATAAAATTTATGACGTCTACAAAAATGGCTATCCAAAATTAAGCGGAGTCAATACCCCGGAACTTGACGAACTGTTTAAGCTAATGGAGGGGGAAATAACACTACTATCAGGTTTTGCAAACTACGGTAAGTCGACATTCCTCATGTGGTACTTAACCATGCGGTCCCTAATGTACGACGATAAGTGGTGCTTGTACGTACCGGAATCAGGACGCGAACGTTTTTACATTGACATCGCTAGCATCTATATCGGACACTACGTCCCACGTTCAGGAACGGTCCTTGACGAATACAATAATCCGGTCGTTGACGAGCAACTTATGTTCGAAGCTACCCGTTGGATAAACGACCATTTTTACATCGTTCATCTCAAAGACGCAATGCCAACCCCGCAGAATATCTTAGCGGTTTTCCTTAAGACGATTATCAAGCACAAGGTAAACGGTTGCATCGTCGACCCATTTAATCAAATGGACAACGACTACGGCAAACATGGAGGCCGGTCCGACAAATACCTCGAGGCTACACTCTCGTTGTTCAGCCGGTTTACGATTGACAACAACATATTTTTCATAATCGTTGCGCACCCTACGAAGACGCAGAAGGGACCGGACGGAAACTTTCCTTGCCCGGAATACTACGACATCGCTGACGGGGCTATGTGGGCAAATAAGATGGACAATATACTTATCTACCACCGGCCATTACGACAGACACAGCCAAACGACCCAATATGCGAACTTCATTCAAAAAAGATACGAAAGCAACATACGGTTGGTAAATTAGGATATGTTTCATTCCACCATAACCGGAGGACAAACCGCTTCCATTTCGAACAAGGAACACAGTTCGTTGACCCTATGCAACAAGTACTAGACTCAATCGGATAATGCAGGAGAACTACATGAAAGCCATTCAATGGGCAGAAGCATATATCGCAGAGCGTGAAACATCGGTATTCGAAATAAGTCCCGGCGTCATTTCTCAAGATTTACATGAAAGCCTTCGAGTATGCATCATTCGATTGCAGGAAAGCCCATGTGCCATGGAACGCGGGGCCAGGTTCAGAGACATTAAGGCTGTCAAAGATAAAATAATGGTTTTCAAGGAAACATAGTGGATTTTTTAAAAAAACATTAACAGAGTTTTGCTAAATTAAAATTTAGCTACTATATTTACGGAACAATCGGGAATAACCCCAAAACTCTACTAAAACAAAAACAAAATGACACTCGTAAGACTTTTAAACTCAAAGCAAAAACTCGTTCAATTTAACGTACTTTTTGATTCAGACAAGGACAAATTGTTTAACATTCTTTTCAACGAATGGAAAGCGGAAACAGGTTCGGCATCATTTCAAGATTGGGCCGACGACCTTAACAATTCAGGAGAATTTGACGGCGAATTTTCTAAGGAGGACGCAGTCGACAACTTCCGTAGCTTGTACGGCCCCGCATTCAACGTAGGTACAAAACACGCCGACATCTACTCATATTTCCGTAGCCAAATCGACAACGCTCAATAATCTACGGCCATGAAAAAATACACTCCTACCCAATTCGAGTTTCAGGTTTCAGAATATACGATAGCCTACAAATCGCTTTCAACGGAAGCGCATTACGTCAAGAACTCAAAAGATGCAGTAGACATTCTTAATCCGCATTTCGCGGAGTTCCATGGCATCAAGGAAGCATTTTACGCGATATATCTCAACCGGGCAAATAAAGTTATCGGAATCCATAAATGCTCGGACGGAGGCATAAGCGGTTGCATCGTCGACCCCCGCATTGTTTTAAGGCCGGCACTAGAGTTGCTCGCGTCCTCAATCGTTTTAGCCCATAATCATCCTAGCGGAAATTTAAAGCCATCCCCTTCCGACAGAGAACTTACGCAGAAAATAAAGCAAGGTGCAAATCTATTTGACATCAACGTTATTGACCACGTAATCCTTACTGAACACACTTATTTATCATTCGCAGACGAAGGTCTCCTTTAATCATAACAGCCATGCCATACTTCGAACACGAAATTTCAGTCAAGGAGTTCATAGACGAATGCGACGACTACGACCTAAGTAAGATTGTCGCGCATCTACGCAAAACAAACCGCATAGGAAATAAGGACAGAGTCCACGAACATATTGACTCGGATTTTTCAAGTATAAACTTATCAGTTGGTCAAACAGAACTCTATGAGGCACTAAAGACTATCGCACAAAATATGCTCCGTCTAACGAACGAGCAACACGAACAAATTATATCCATATCCAAACATTTTTAAGCTATGCAACAGCAAGAAAAATTTACACTTAATCGTCGCCATACATTTAACGCAATCGCTAGATGTACGGAAACAAAAGACGTAGTCGCAAAAATTTATGGCGACTCAATCGGAAACTTCGATACACTCAAAAAAATGATACGCATGAAAATGCCATCGAACAGCGATGTTAGGCGCATCGACCTCGAGATACAAAACATTACACTCGGGACGTCTCGCACAGTAACGTATAACATTAACCGCCATTAGACATGAAAGCAATTTTAATTAACGCGTACACACGCAAAATATCAGAGGTAGAAGTTGAGGCAGGAGACAACGAATTGGATTCGATTTACGGGCATATCGAATGTCAGTATATCGAAACAGGAATGCACCTAGAGAATGGAGACGTCGTATTCGTTGACGAGGAAGGGATGCTCAAGGAATGCAATCATTTTTTCTACATGCTAGGCGCACATCAACCATTCGCCGGTTCGGGTCTTATTATGGGAACAAAGGCAGGCGGAGACTCCGCCGACTGTAACATAGACATCGACGAAGTTAAGTCCCGCGTCAAGTTTTTATCTCTCAATCAAGCAATCAATTTCAACCAATATCAATCATGAGCAATACAATCGAAAAAACAGAAAAGGTAGTCGGCATCTACTATGTTATTGGATTCGGCGCGGACTGCGACGGGATAACGGCCTATCATTGCGTCCCATTCGTAGACGAACAGGAGGCTAGCGAGTATTGTGGTAGTCAGAACGATTGGTCCGACGGCGTACAATACAACATCGTTACGGACATGGAAAAAGTCGCCGACTATTGCCACGGGTGGCTTCGCGAGATACCTATGGCGCGTAGAACTTTCAAAGCTGAATCAGATGAATAGTCAACTAACATTTAACGAATGGACCGAATACGTCAAGTTCGGGACCAAGTATGAACCGACTCCGGAGTCGACTCGATTCATCGAAAAATACATCGACGGCCAAACGCTTATGCTAGCAGGCGGGACGCAAGAACAAGAGCAACGTATAGACGACTATAATCCGTCAACGACTCAACAAATAAAAACGTATATCAGCAACTTTTTAGCCAAATTCATAAATGACAAAGTTCAAAACAAAACCATTCGTCGTTTTAATGGCCTCCGCCTTGGCAGGCTTAACGATAACGCTCATATCGGTACGAACGTACCCGCGCAAAAAGATAAGCCCGCAAATCCAAACAATTGAGGTTAAGACGGAAATCTATACAGTCGACAAAGATGCCTACGCAACCGCTAATTACATCGGTGCAATATCTCCTGCCGACACATTAAATACGCTACCATGGAACAACTAAGCAAAAAGCAGGTCGGCGAACTTTACACGTATTTCGCCTTGCTCGAGAACCTTCACGATTTTATCGACCTGTCATGGTCCTCGCATCCGATTAACAGGTCAATTATAAAGCAAAAGACCGCAGATTTAAAGATGCTCGTCGGCGTTCAGGTAGGTAAAGTATTCCGCAAGCAGGACGAAAACATCGGAGAGGCCCTCGACCAATACCAAGAGGCGTCAAGCATGATGAATTATTACTTCAAACAGTCGTACCGAATTCAACAGATACTAGACGACAAACAGCAAAAGCGATTACAGTCGGAAATGGACCGACTTTTTAGAAAATACGGAATAAACGAAAATACAGAAAACCAATAAACCCCAATATCATGTCAGAAATATTTGCAACCCCAACTATCGAGATTCTCAACAATTCAGGTCTCGAAATTCAAACCCGCGAAAGCATCGAACGTCAAATGCTTCCGTTTCTGTACCAGGCGAATGATTGGCGCGAAAAAGCGGAGGCATTAGTCGTAACAGACGAGACGCAGACCGACCTCATGAAGCAAGCTCGGGAGGCGCGTCTTGCACTACGTTCAATTCGTGTAGAAGCCGACAAGGTCCGCAAGAATTTAAAGGAGGATTCGCTACGCTACGGAAAAGCTGTTCAATCGGTTTACAATTTAATCGAGGAAAACATTTCGCCAATCGAGAAACACCTTGAAACACAGGAAAAATTCGTAGAAGTCCAAGAGCGCAAGAAGATGCTAGCATTACTCGAGGAGCGTCAAGCGATAGTCAATAATTCAGAGCTTCGCGCATTCGTCCCGGACGCATTTTACACTACACTCGGAGCAATAGGTGAGGAGGACTTCGCAAGCCTTATGGAAGGTGCTACGCTCAAATTCAAAGCCAAAGCGGAGGCGGAACGGGACGCCAAACAAAAGGCGCAAGAGGAAGAACAGGCGCGTGAAGCATTACTCAAAGAGAATGAACGTTTACGTCAGCAAGCAGAACTATTGCGTAACGCTCAACAGCCCGAACAACCACAAGAAATCAGGAATAGTCCCGGCCCCGCTATTCCGGTCATTCCTAAACGAGTATCTGATAAAGATACATTGCTCGCTTTCGCCAAAGACATTGACCTAGTCTACTTTCCCGCAACCGCCAAACTTAATAGCGCGGAGGCTCGCAAAGTTGTAGATAACGCGCTAGGACTATTAGCAAAGGTCTCTAAATACATCCGCGAGAACGCAGAAATTATCGGATAACCACAATCTCAATATCAACGACATGAACATTAACATTAACAACATAGAACAAGGAGAGAAGGTTTTTGACATCAACCACGGTTGGGGGATTGTCAATAACATTTACGTCTACAAGTTTCAAGTCAAGAAGGTATCCGTTAAATTTACGTCAGGTGGAATTTTCGACTATGACGAGACAGGAAGGCTTTATGTACATCAATTTACGCCCACTATTTCTTATCACGAATACAAGGCGACTCCCGTATCAGAGTACCGAGTAGGCAAACGAGTTTACGACATAAACTACGGTTGGGGAGAAATTACCGACGTATCAAAAGCCAAAAGGAATAAGACTCCAATACGCGTTAGATATGAGGAGCATAATGTCGGGTATTCAATCGAAGGAAAACGTTTTAAACGCCAATTTGCTCCGTCGCTATCAAATAATGAGTATCACATAGTACATAATAGTTTCCCTTTATCAAATTTATTAAACTCAACAAAAAACATGGAAAACCCAATCGACGAAACCGGTAATACACCCGAGCCTGTAACACCAAAAACATACGGAAGACCTGCACCGGAACCCGAGAAAAAAAACGAATTTAAGGAGCGAATGGTAGAGACGTTTCTAGCATTAGCATTAGGAATACTATTCCTTACCCTATGGTTCGCAGTATTTAAGTAAGTTTTGTTAAGTAGAGGAGAGTAAATAAATGGCGGGGTCAATGGCCTCGCCAATTTATAGCTTTGCTATCATTCCTTATCAATATGAACCAAAAAAACGAGGGAAATTCCCCTCAAAGAGCAAGATTCCGGCCTGTAAAGCAGACAATTCGAGGGAATGTACCCTCAAAAAGTAATTGCTATAAAATTATCACGCTATACAAACAAGGGAAGCCTCATTCCTCGCTTGGAAAGTCCGACAAGTTACGCGCTTACGAAAAAGCATTTTTCATGCAATGCTCGCGTTATCGGAACGCAAACATCGACGGACCATTTGAGTTCGAAATGGACGTATTCTATCCAACGAATATGTCGGACCTAGATAACTCGCTAAAATGTGTGCTTGATTGCCTTCAAAGCGAACACGTCCGGGCAATCAAAAATGACCGGAACTGCGTCGGTATTTCTGTCCGAAAGTTCATTGACAAAGCGGACCCAAGAATTGAATTTATCATAAAACCAATCGAAACAAATGTTTGACAAAATCATTAAACTAGAGGCGTCTATTCCCGAATCAGCCCTAAATCAAATTGTTATTGACCAAAACCTAGCAGGCTTTAAATTGAATCATATCGCTACTACGATTGACTTCATTATCCTTGGATTTTCTCCGCTATCGCTATGTCCTTAGTGAATAACTACTAAATTATAATTTAGTAAAAAAAAGTAAATTTGTAAGACATTAAACGAACCTATCATACCCTCAAAACATGACACAAGAACAAGCGAAAGCAGTAATTGAATCGAGTAGGTGGATATTCGCTAAAACGTATGCAAATACGGCCCCGCACGAATATACGCTACTTCGCGATGCAGACAAAGACACGTTTGACGCATTCGTTGAATACATCAATACCCATTTAGTTCGCGAGCGTTTCTATCGCACTTGGTTTTACTACTGCTATATCGGAGAGTATAAGTATTGGACTATGGAGAAAGCCGGAGAGCAATGCGAACTTATCAACCGGGCCAAAATAGAGAATGTATATTTATCGTAGCAAAAAATGATAAAAATAGACGCATTTATTGACGCATTAGCGAACTCAGACCAATATATCAAGGACATTTATTCGCTAGGAGGATGCTATCAGTTTCATTTGATTCTTTCTAAGTTGTACGTAGGAGCGAAGCCGTATATTTCAAAGAATAGAGCGCACGTAATTACCAAGTATAAAGGGAGGTATTACGACATCTTTGGCGAGCGCAAGGACGTTAAGTTGTACGAACCGATGGACGATTCATTTCTTTTAATGGTAGAAAGTTGGAGTTTTGGAAGGAACTATAAGTTGAAAATTGCTGAATGTTCCTTTTGCGATGAACCATTTTTAGCGTAGCATATATGAAAAAGACCTTTGTAATTATATCAGTATCCGACCGCGTTGAGGACCTAAATTTATTGCTTACCTCGATTCGCTCGTTTCATAAGTTCGACGACTACGACATAAGTCTATGCTTTCAGGACTACCTCGGAAATGCGGACCTTATTAATCGGGAACATATCAAAAATCTGTACATTTATCCGGAGAAAATGGGATGCCATGGCGCGAGGGTTCAGTTGCTTCGTAATTTAGAACCGCTTGAATACGATATTTTTGTCAATCTTGACGACGATATGATTCTTACGCGCTATACAGACTACTTTCTGCCTATCAGAAAAATCCAACAGGAGGCCGGTATAGGCTTTATTCTTACCAATTGGGCAAAGACCTACGATTTACTTATGGCAAAGGTCCCTAAGATGCGCGATGAATTTAAGAAGCAGACGCTTGTTTATAATGGCGGAGGCATGGTTTACGGAAAACGCATCGCTTCGCTTATGGCAAAACTTCCAATAGTAAAGACGGCGTTTGACAACGCATGGGCTATGACTTCATACGTCAACGGATATACGAACTACCGGTTCATGGGTTCGCTAGCTGTTCACAAGGTATGCGGGCGTGGAGGCATGCAGTTATTTATGGCGGAGAATCCGGCGGAATTAATGAATCAGGACCTTATTGACTTCAAGCGTTCTAAAAAGCAAAGAGGAAACGGATTTGACTACCTTATTCCGCTCGACGCAGACATCAATCAAAAAGCCCATTGCCTGCACAACCTCAATAAAAAAAGATAATCAAACCCAACAACCCATGAAAAGCATTCTAAATACCGGTATCAATGTAGCGGGGAAACTCCTTGCATCGTCGCTTAACGCAAACGCTATACGCTCAATCTAATGGCCGAACAGATATACTACACTAAGGACACAGTCCTCGAGGCAGGACTTAAGCGTATCAACCGCATTTTCGACGAGTTCGATAATGTCGTTGTCGGATTTAGCGGAGGCAAGGATTCGGCTGTTACATTCAATCTAGCGATGCAGGTAGCGACTGAACGAGGACGTCTTCCTCTAGCCGTTATGTTTGTGGACCAAGAAGCCGAATGGCAGGCTACTATCGACTATGTCAAAACGATTATGTATCGTCCGGACGTAAAGCCGTATTGGATTCAAGCCCCATTCAAAATAACAAACTCTACGTCCTCTGAAAAGGATTTTTTAATGGCGTGGGGGGAAGGCGAAGAATGGATGCGCGAGAAGGACCCAATAGCGATACACGAAAACCTATACAATACGTCTAAGGGAACATCGCACCTTGACGAGTTCTATTCGTTTTTCCCGAAATTCTTTGCGCACATGTTCAAAGGGCAAAAGTCGGCTTACCTATCAGGCGTCCGGGCAGAGGAAAGCCCGAACAGACGAATGGCATTAACGTCGGCATTAACCTATAAAGACATAACCTGGGGAAAGATTCTTGACAAGCGACACGACCACTACACATTTTACCCGCTTTACGATTGGTCCTATACCGACATTTGGAAGGCGATACATGAAAACGGTTGGGACTACTGCAAGGTTTACGACCTTATGTATCAATACGGGTACTCGGTCCAAGATATGCGGGTCTCCAACCTGCACCACGAAACGGCCGTCAAGCACCTATTCTTTTTGCAAGAAATCGAACTCGACACGTATAACCGGTTAACGAAACGTCTCAAGGGCATCGCTACTGCAAACAAAATTGGAGACGACGACTTTTTTGTCAAGAAACTCCCATTTATGTTCGCGGATTGGAAGGAATACCGGGATTTTTTGCTCGAGAAACTCGTTATTGCGGAGCATCAAGAAACGTTCGCCAAGAAATTCGCCGACCTAGACGCCAAGTATAGCGAGATGCAACCAAAGGGACTCGCGATTCTGCAAAAGGTATGCGTTCAGTCGATTATCATTAACGACTTTGGATTCGTTAAGCTATCTAATTGGGAGACGCAACCCTCCGTAAATTCGTGGAGGCGTTGGAAGCGAGGAGACAAAATAGACGAAACATTATCAAACCCATATATTCGATAACACATGAAAAAGTCCCAAGAAAAATTATTGCGTCTTATCAACGAACCGCTATTGCGCATTATCAATGAAGGATTCGAAAACGCAGAGGATAAAAACGCATTTATCTACGATGTCCGCGAATACCTACACGAATTGTCTCCGTTAAACGAACAGCCTATTGACTTAGTTAAATGGGTTCCCGTCGATAAGGTAACAGCGAACGACTACAACCCGAACTCCGTAGCCCGGACCGAGATGAAATTGCTTCATACCTCGATTATGCACGACGGATATACGCAACCGGTCGTTACCATTTACGATAAGGAAAAAGATATGTATGTTATTATTGACGGATTCCACCGTTTCCTTACTTGTAAATCAAACGCCGATGTTCGCGAGAGGAACCAAGGAATGCTACCTATCGTTGTCCTAAAGAAAAACATCAACGACCGAATGGCGTCAACCGTACGTCATAACCGCGCTCGAGGAAAGCATGCCGTAACCGGTATGTCTTCAATGGTTTTCCAAATGTTAGAAAATGGATGGGAGGATGCACAGATATGCAACGAGTTAGGAATGGAACCGGAGGAACTCATACGCCTTAAGCATATAACAGGGTTCTCGAAACTGTTCGAAAACACCGACTACAAGAAGGCTTGGGAGACAGAGAAACAGATCAAACTTCGCAAGAAATACAATACCGAAAACGCAAATAACAACTAATTATGAACATCGAATTAATCGACATTCGTCTTGTACGACCGTACCACCGAAATCCACGTAAGAACGACAAGGCTGTCGAAGCAGTAAAGCAATCCATACGGGACTACGGATTCAATTCTCCTATCGTTGTCGACAAGAAGCACGTCATAATCGCCGGACATACGCGATACAAGGCTTTACTCGAGATGAAGGTCGAAAAGGTCCCTTGCGTCGTTCTCGACATCGACGAAAAGAAAGCGAAGGAATACCGTATCGCCGACAACAAAACCTCCGAGTTATCCGATTGGGACATGGACAACCTTATTCCGGAATTACGGGAAATTGGAAGCCTCGAGGATATGCAAATCTACTTCGCATCCGTAGACGTTGAGGACCTTATCAAAGAGTCTATCGGGTCCATGAATTTTGACGATATAACGCAAGAGCAGGTCGATAAAAAAAGCGAACAGTTAGCGACCGCATACGACACTCCGTCGGCAACACCGGAGACTAGAATGCAGGTAATTTGCCCACATTGCGGGGAGGAGTTTGAGATTAAACGCTAAATCACAGTTTAGCACGAAAAAAGAAAGGCATTACAATGGCAGACAAAAAGTACGCAGTAGGGAAGCACCCGAATAGTGTCAAGAACCTAAAACCGATGAAGCCCGGAGAGACAAGAAACCCAAACGGGAGACCGCGAAAGTACCTTTGCGCTCTTAAGGACCAAGGCTACCGGTTAAGCGAAATACACGATACATTCAAGGTTTTGCTATCCATGAATATCGAGGAACTCAAGGCCGTTATGATGAATGACAAGGCTACAATCCTTGAAGTCATAGTCGCCTCCTCAATGATTAAGTCTATTCGGTCCGGACAACTAATGTCGCTAGAGACCGTCATTACCCGTATCTATGGACAGCCTAAAGCGAACATAGAGCAAAGCGGGAAGCAGATTATTGAAATCGTTCGAGTAAGCAACAAGGATGCAAGTAGAGCTGAATGAGTTACACGCGGGTCAACAGTATATCATGGACAATCGGAAACGGTTCAATGTGGTATGCTGTGGCCGTCGTTTTGGTAAAACTGCTATGGCCGTCGAACTCGCTCTCTATGACGAGGATGAAGACAACGGCGCATTAAAGGGACACCGTGTTGCTTACTTTGCTCCTACTTATAAGATGCTAGAGGAAGTATGGCTCGAACTCATATACCGAACTAGGCACGTCCTAGTATCAAAGAATGAATCCTCAAAACGTCTAGTCCTCGTTGGCGGAGGCATTATTGACTTTTGGTCCTTAGACAATATCGACTCCGTCCGTGGTCGCAAGTACAAACGCGTCATACTTGACGAGTCTGCTATCCTAGCATCGAAGAAGCTAAAGGATGCGTGGGAGCAATCTATTCGAGCGTTATTGACCGACTACAAAGGGGATGCGTTCTTTCTTTCTACGCCAAAGGGAATCAAGCACTATTTTAAAGAACTTGCCGACAATCACAAGAAGTTTCCGAAGACGTGGACCTTTTTTCAGATGCCGACGACATCGAACCCGTTTATCGATGTAGCCGAAGTAGAGGAGGCAAGGCTAATGCTTCCGCCGGTCGTATTTGCGCAAGAGTATGAGGCTGTATTTACAGATAAGGTCTCGGATAACTTGTTCATTCAGACATTCGATAAAGCCAAGCACGTCCCAATGGAACCGGTTCAGTACGACCCTAAGATACCAACCTATGTGTCGATTGACTTCAACGTGTCTCCGCTTTGCTGTATCGTTGTGCAAATGGACCTTCACTATCGAAAGATTGCCGTCGTTAACGAATACCGTCAACTCGATTCAGACGTTTACGAACTAGCGCAATGGCTTAAGGATAACTACGATACACGTCGCATCTTTGTAACCGGAGACGCTGCCGGATTCAACCGTTCAGCGTACTCGAGAAACCACCAATCTGCGTTCCAAATCATTCAGGCAGAACTCAACCTTAATTGGTCCCAAGTAAAGACGCCTAGAGGCAAGCCGTCGGGCTACGTCAACAATAAACGACTACTTGGAAACGCGTTGTTCGCGAAACACCCTAACCTTACGCTGTCGAACTGTCCATGGCTCGTTGAGGATTTGCAAAACGTAGAATGCGACGCCTCGGGACAGATGAACAAGACGAAGGATTCAACCCAAACGCACTTACTCGATGCGCTACTAGACTTCTTTTTCTCCTGCTGTGCCGACGCCGTCAAGACGCCGGTAATGAGGTCGAGGTAATTCGTGAGTAACATCTTATTGCTCAACGTAATGACTCCCTTTAAACTTTGTTTAAATTTGCTTGCACAAGTTCGAAAAACAACCTATGTGGAAGCAGAAAATTAAGACAGAAAAACAAATCGTATTTCTCAACGAGACAACCGGAGAGGAGTGCGTAGCTTCGCACGTCTATACGCATAAGGACCTTGGCGAGTTCTTTATGTTCGACTC